>Ga0070741_10000367_pt1 | contig 168688 bp, 152 predicted proteins | sample Coa_R1_4_FD_66440 | JGI IMG/M metagenome (GOLD analysis project Ga0070741, IMG submission 66440) | Surface soil microbial communities from Centralia Pennsylvania, which are recovering from an underground coalmine fire - Coalmine... | ecosystem: Environmental > Terrestrial > Soil >... | reverse complement strand
TTGGTTGGCGGCAATCTTGGACCGCAACAGGTTCGGGATGGCGATGGCTGCGATGATCAAAATGATCGCCACAACGATCAGCAACTCGATCAGTGAGAAACCCTTCTGTTTGTTACGCATGACATCTCCTTTGGGACTTTGAAGATCGCACCGGGGCAACGCCCCTCACAGTTGCAAGCCCAATACCATGATTCGCGCAGGCTGATAATCATTCCGACACATAACGGCTAAGCCATTTGGCACAAGCTGCTTAGCCGCGCAAGACGCAAACTCGTTTCAGGCTGGATCAATGGCAGCAATGTCCACTTGCAGGAGAATTGACAAAAAATGTCATGGACATACGCCACAAAAGGTCAAAGCGTCTAAGGCGCGGACATAAAGGCATAAGCAAACAGGTTCGCGCTGCAACCGAAGTTTTCATAACCGAATGAACACGGCCTGCGCAGAGTCACTCGTTACATTCTTGTGCGGCCACGCGCTGCTTCTTACACTGAAATTCTCAATTTGATCTCGACTTGAGTGCGTGTGTTTGGTGCGATCTGTTGGCTAAAGGAATCTCGCAGTGAAACAACTGATCCGACTGGTTTCTACGACGGGGTTGATCGTTCTGTTCGCGTTTGCAATGCGAATCGCGTATTTGGGCAAAGGGATTCTTCCTTTCTCGGGAAGCTTTGCGTACGGCGGCGAGACCGGGTCCATTGCTGCGGCCATCGCTTCGGGCAGAGGATTCAGTTCACCGTTGCCACGGGTGCAAACCGGAGCTACGGCGTGGTTGACGCCTGTGTACCCTTATCTCCTCGCAGGAATTTTCAAACTGGCTGGGACCTATACCTACAAGTCACTGCTTATTATTCGGCTGCTCGACATCTTATTTTCAGCGCTGACGTGCTGGCCTGTTCGTAGCGCCGGAACCGCAGCATTCGGCAAAAGAGTGGGAATCGGTTCAGCATATTTATGGGCGATTCTTCCTGATGCGATCTTCTATCCAGTGATTTGGGTGTGGGACACGGCGCTGGCAGGGCTATGCCTGGCGACGCTTTTCGCGGCCACACTAAAAATCAGAGGTTCCAATCGAACCTCATGGTGGATTGGTTACGGCGCATTGTGGGCCTTTAGCGCGATGGTCAATCCTGCGGTGCTCTCCGTTCTTCCCTTTCTGGCCTTATGGGCCATCTGGCCCTTGCGCCAGCAGCTAACGCACGCATTGAAGCTTGCATCAGTATCCTCTTTGATTTTTTTCGCTGGCATTGCGCCTTGGACCATTCGCAACTATGTCGTCTTTCACAAGTTCATCGCTTTTCGATCTAACTTTGGACTGGAGCTGTGGCTAAGCAACAGCCCGGAAGTGCCGGACACCTGGGCCGGATACTTGCATCCGACTGAGGATCCTGCAGAAGCGGCCAAATTCGTCCGAATGACAGAAATACCCTACATGGAAGAAAAGCAAAGCGAAGCTTTCGCTTTTATGCGAACACATCCGCGAGACACGATGCGCTTTTTCTTCAGGCGGTTCGCCGATAATTGGCTGGGAATTTGGGATGCACCAGCCGATCTGTGGAAGCGAATGCCTTCGTTTATGAAGCTGACATTGGTTTGGAATTGCCTTTTCTCGCTGCTGTCATTTGCCGGCGCGCTCTTCGCTTATCGTGCAAGAAGCGAAACGGCCTTGCCGTTTGCTTCCGTGATGTTGATGTTCCCTGTCGTCTTCTACATAACTCACACAAGCGGCCGATATCGTTATCCTATGGACCCGATCATGACTATCCTGACCGTTTTCGCACTGGCTTACCCGCTCTCTCAATTGGTTGAGAGCAACTTTGGCAGGCTGTGGGAATCGGAATCGCTCAGGAGCATCTCTTGAGTTGGCAGACGTGGCTGAATTTGAAAACTCGTGAGGCGAAAGCAATGGCGAGCGCTCTTGGCGTTACCACGACTAAACTCAACGTGAAGGCAAGCTATGCGGGATAAGGTAGCGTTGAGACAAACGGTAAGACGGATTCTCTCCTCCGTCGGGTTTATCGTTGTAGTCGCATTCGCAGTTCGAACGGCATGCGTGGCTTATTTTTTCATTACGGCAGCACAGCGGGCCGTCCGGGATAACCTGGCGTTCGGATACGAAGCTGGCGCCGTCGCTGCGGCTATTGCGCAAGGCAGGGGCTTCAGTTCACCGCTACGGTTGGTGCAGACCGGACCGACGGTTTGGTTCACACCCATCTACCCTTACATTTTGGCCGGCATCTTCAAATTGTTCGGCGTTTATAGCTACACGTCCAACATCGTTATCCGCCTGCTCGATAATGTTTTCTCGGCGTGCACTGTCTGGCCGATTTATGCCATTGGCACAAAAGCGTTCGGCAAGAGGGTCGGCTCGCTCGCAGCTTGGATATGGGTATTCTTCCCGATGTCGCTGTTCTTCTCCACAGTTTGGGTATGGGATACCGCGCTCACCGCGCTAATGCTGACGCTGATTGTAGCGGCCACATTGAGCCTGCGTGGTTCAGACCGTGTGTCCCGGTGGATAGGTTATGGCGTCCTCTGGGCATTAGGAGCGATGGTTAATCCAGGCGTGGTTTCAGTGCTCCCAGCTTTGGCGCTCTGGGCCGTGTGGCCTCTGCGGAATAACCTTGGAAAGGCTTTGCGGGTTGCTACTGTGTCGGCGCTAATCTTCACGGCTGGAATCATGCCCTGGACGGTTCGCAATTACGTGGTATTTCACAAGTTCATTCCGTTTCGTTCTAATTTCGCTCTCGAATTCTGGCTGGGGAATAACCCAGGGGTTCCTGATTCGTGGTCTCCGTGGCTGCACCCCGACGATGATCCAGCCGAAGCAGCCAAGTACGCGCGCATGACCGAAATTCCATATATGGCAGAAAAACAGCAGGAAGCGATTCAATTTATCCGTACCCATCCACTCGACACTCTGAACTTCACTTTGCATCGCTTCTCAAACAATTGGCTGGGAATGGACCAATCTCCATCGGACGTCTGGAATCACGTCCCGCTTCAGGTGAAGCTCATTGTGCTGGGTAACTGCCTGTTCCCGTTGTTGGCGCTGCTTGGAATCCTGTTTGCCTACCGTGAGCAGAACGAGACTGCTGTTCCGCTGGCTCTGGTGCTGCTATTTTTCCCGCTCGTCTTCTATATAACTCATGCTTCCACACGATACCGGCACCCCATGGATTCAGTGATGTTGGTCTTGGCCGTGTACGGACTGGCGTATCCGGTCACCTATGTCGTTAAGCGTTGGTCGGGTATCGACACTCGGCTGCGACCCGTCCACACAACCGATTAACGGCGATATTCGTTTCCGGTGTAGAGCGGCGATATCAGCTGATGTTGTATTTGCGGACGTAGTGGCGGTAGGAGCGATACGACATCTTCAGCAATTCCGCGGCGCGAGTTCCCACTCCCCCGGACGCTTCGAGGGCAGCAACGAGATATGCACGTTCGGTATCCTGAATGTAGCGTTCCAAATCCAGCCCGCCTTGAGGCAGCACCGGTTGGCCGTTTCTTGGAAGTTCGCTAGCCGCTGCGCCCGAGCTCCCGTATCGAATTTTTTCGGGCAATACACCGAGCGAGATGAGCCGGCCGGTTTCCAGGGCGACGGACCTCTCCATCGTGTTTTCCAGCTCGCGAACATTGCCGGGCCAGTCGTAGGTTTCCATTTGGCCCATCGCCGCGGGCTCGATGCCTTCGATCGACTTCTCCATTACCTTGCAAAAGCGCTCGAGAAAGGTACGGGCCAGCAACGGAATATCTTCGCGACGCTCGCGCAATGGCGGCAAATGAATGGGGATGACGCTCAACCGGTAGAAAAGATCCTCTCGGAATTCCCCGGCAGAGATAGCTTTTTCCAGATCTCTGTTGGTAGCAGCAATCACGCGGACGTCAACATCGATCTCTTCGGTGCTCCCTAACGGCCGGACCTTGCTCTCCTGAAGGACACGGTACAGCTTCACCTGCATAGTGGGGCTCATATTGCCGATTTCATCCAGAAAAAGGGTCCCTCCATGCGAGGCCTGGAACAGACCCTGCCGATTCTCGTTGGCCCCGGTAAATGCACCCTTCAAGTAGCCAAACAACTCCGATTCGAGCAGCGTTTCCGGAAATGCGCCGCAGTTGACGGTGATGAAAGGAGCCGCAGAACGAACGCTATATTCGTGAACGGCGCGCGCGACGAGTTCTTTACCCGTCCCGCTTTCACCCGTAATCAAAATACGGCTGGATTGGGGCGCTACGGTCGAAATCAGGTCGAAAATGGCCCGCATCTTCGGGCTTCTTCCAATGATGTTGTCGTGACCTGTAAAGCGCCGCAATTCCCGGCGCAGATATCCAGCCTCGTTCTTGAGTCGAAGATTTTCGTCGACTTGGCTTACCGCCCGGCGAAGCTGGTCGACCAATTCGTGATCCTTGATCACATAGCGGTCCGCGCCCGTATTAATCGCGGCAATCGCAGTCTCTACGGTGGGGACACCGGTGATCAGAATGAAAACAGTCGCTGGAGCAACTTCCTTTGCGTATGCGAGAAGGTCGACGCCGTTCATATCCGGCATGCGGATATCGGAGATGATGATGTCGAATAACTTCTGCTCGAGCCGGCGTCGTCCCAATTCCCCGCTGGTGGCGATCTCCACGCGATGCCCATCCTTGCGAAAGGTGATCTCCAATAGTTCGCAGATCGACCGCTCGTCATCGACAATGAGGATATTCGCCATGCTAGGCCACTCGCGGCAATTCGACGGTAAATTCCGCTCCCTGGTCCTTCTCGGAAGTTACGCTTATGCGTCCGCTGTGTGCGTGCACAATCTGGTAAACAATCGCCAGCCCTAACCCAGTTCCGCCCGCGAAGCCCGACTGCAGCGGTTCGAAAATCTTCATACGCTGTGCGGGATCGATGCCCATGCCCGTGTCACGAAACCTTATGCGAACCCAAAACGGAGCGGTTTCGAGTTTTACAGTTAATATGCCGCCGCCCGGCATGGCACGCAGCGCGTTGTCGCACAAATTCCAGAATACCTGCTTGATCCGGTTGCAATCCGCCCGAACGCGAACGGGACGGTTAGCAAACACTCGTTCGATCCGGTATTTGCCTTGCCATTGCGGATGCTTTTCGAGCAGCGTCAGTGTTTCCTCAAGCAACTCCGAAAGATCCGCCTCCGCAAATTCATAACTCTTTTCGCGCGAGTAGTTCAGGAAATCGCTGATGATGCGATTCAGCCGCTCCGATTCACGGCTCACGATGTCCACGAGATGTTTCTCGTCTTCCTGCAGCGGGACCATGCGGGCCAACTCTTTCACCGCACCAGCCATGGCCGTCAGCGGCTGCCGTATTTCGTGGGCAATGGCAGCCGAAAGCCGCCCCAGGGCTGCCATTCGTTCCTTGGTGGCAACCTCCTGCTCGAGCCGCTTCAGTTCCGTGAGATCCTGAAAATTGATGACGTAGCCCGCTCCCACTTTTTCTGCGGTCCTCAGGACGGATACCGAAAGGCCAAGATAGCGCTGCTGGCCGGCGGGAGTGTGGAATTCCACTTCATGCCGCTGACGCGAGGCGTTGTCTTCGCATCGGTCGGTTATTTGCCAGATGGCTGGGGCTACCTCCAGCAATTTGTGGCCGCGTACCTGGTCGAATCGGATGCCCAGAATCTCCTCGCCGGTCCTATTCAGAAGCCGCATGCGACCGTCCTGGTCCGTAGTGATCAAACCCCCGCGCATAGAATGGATAATGTCTTCGTTGAAGGCCTGAAGATCCTGCAATTCTCCGCGCTTCAGCTCCAGCTCTGCACTTTGGCGGCGGAGGCTTGCAGTCAACAGGCTTGACAAATAGGCGACGGCAAAGAAAGCAAACAGATTGCTGATGATCCAGATTTTCAGGCTTTTGTCCCCAGGAATGGTCGCGGCTGTCCGCGGCAACACATCATAGAAGACAAGTTCGGCCATCCCTCCAAGAAGAATGAAACTAAATCCCGCGACCAGAAATGTAGCGCGGCGAGAAAAAAGAATGCTGGCAACGATAATCAGCAACAGGTAGAGAGAAATGAAATAACTTTCGTAGCTGCCGGTCACGTAAACGAGGCCGGTTACGAGCAGTGCGTCACATACGATTTCAAGCGGTGCGTGCCAGCCTGCAATCGGCACCCAGTGCAACAAAATTACGTAGAAGAGCGCCAGCGTATACCACAGAATTATCAGGGGTATGAAGTAACGGAATGAAATCGCGATTTGAGTGTACTGCTGAAGGACAATGACGATGCCCAACAGGAGTGTAATTACAAGGAAACGAACGCGGTTAAGCCAGCGGAGCCAGTCCCCCAAATTCTGATTTAGCTCCATGGCAGCACCTGAATTTTCGCGCGCGACGCGCCCGTCCCCGACAGCCAGGTCCGCAAGCTTTCGCACGGCGGCCGTTCTAGCTTTTGCCGGCCAGCTTGCCGATCAGCGAGAAGAGCGGTAAGTACATGGAAATCACGATTCCGCCCACCACCACACCCAAAAACACGATCATGGCCGGCTCTAACGCCGCGAGCAGATCCTTCACCGCTGCGTCCACTTCGTCTTCGTAGAAATCCGCAATCTTCTGCAGCATGGCGTCCATTGCACCGGTCTGTTCGCCGACTCCAATCATTTGTGTAACCATGCCCGGGAACACGTCGGTCTCTTTCAATGGATCCGCGAGGTTCTTGCCTTGTTCCAGAGCCTTGCGAACCTGACTCAGGGCTTTTTCGATGACGGCATTTCCGGATGTTCTGGCGGTGATGTCCAATCCCTCAAGGATAGGCACGCCGGAAGAGATTAATGTTCCCAGCGTCCGTGTGAACCGGGCTACCGCGATCTTGCGCAGCAAAATTCCGACAAGCGGCAGTTTCAGGAGGACGCCATCCAGGATGAAACGGCCCTTTTCTGTCCCGTGCCAGAGCTTCAATGCAACCACGGCGCCGACCAAGACCACCAAAATCATCAGGCCAAAAATGCTGCCGACGAAATTGCTTAGCGAGATCACAATCCTCGTCGGAAGCGGCAGGTCAACACCCAATCCCAGAAACAATGTCGCGAAGATTGGGACCACCTTCCACAACAAGAGCGTGATGACACCGGCCGCAACACCCAAGACGGCTACAGGGTAAACCAGTGCCGACTTCACAGCTCTTTTCAGCTTTACGTTTTTCTCGATGTAACTCGCAAGGCGCTGCAGGATCGTATCCAAGATACCGCCAGCCTCACCGGCTTCAACCAGGTTCACGTACAGCGCGTCAAACACCTTGTCGTGCTGCCGCATCGCGGCGGAGAGCGTCGTTCCGCCTTCCACAGACGCGCGAGTGGAGGTCAGTACAGACTCAAACGTTTTGTTCTCCTGTTGCCCGGCAAGAATTTCCAAGCATTGCACCAGCGGTAAGCCGGCATCGATCATTACTGAGAACTGCCGCGTGAAGACCGCCAAATCTTTGGCATTCACGCCGGGTTTGAAGGTTGGAAGACTGAATTCCTTGCCCTTTTCGGATAACTTGCTGACTTTGATTTGCTGGCGCCTGAGCAGGTTCAGCAGCTCGGCCTTGTTACTCGCGGATTGTTCTCCACTCACGGCACCGCCAGCCCGATTCGTGCCGCGATAGACATAGACCGGCATCCTTTTCCTCCTTAATTCTCCTGAAGTCGGATACGACCCTGAACGACCCGTTAACGCCGCGCCGGTGCAGGCGTACGTGCAGCCGCCTGGCCTGCCACCCCTCGGTTGATCATATCTTGCAATTCATCGGGGTTCGACGAGCGAGAAAGCGCTGTTTCCAGAGTGATCAACTTGGCTGCGTAAGAAGCAGCAAGCCCCTGGTTAAACGTTTGCATTCCCGTCTGCCCGGTACCGGTCTGCATGGCCGAGTAAATCTGGTGGATCTTGTCCTCGCGGATCAGATTGCGAATGGCGGAGTTGGGAATCATGATCTCCATAACCATGATCCGGCCATGCCCATCCGCGCGCGGTAAAAGCGCCTGACAAAGTACGCCCTCGAGCACCAGGGAAAGTTGGGCGCGAATCTGCGGCTGCTGGTGAGCCGGGAAGACATCCACGATACGGGTAATGGTTGAAATCGCGGAATTGGTATGCAAAGTGGCAAAAGTCAAGTGACCGGTCTCGGCAATGCGCAGTGCCGATTCGATGGTTTCCAGATCGCGCATTTCTCCGATCAGGACCACGTCAGGATCTTCGCGCAAGGCGGCGCGCAGCGAATTGGCGAATGAATGCGTATCGGCATGCACTTCCCGCTGATTCACCAGGCACTTCTTATGGTTGTGGAGGAACTCAATCGGATCCTCGATGGTGATCATGTGCTCTTCGCGTTCGTTGTTGATCTTGTCGAGCATGGCGGCGAGCGTGGTCGATTTGCCGGAACCGGTCGGACCCGTTACCAGAACCAAGCCGCGCGGCTTGTCGCACAAACCTTTGACGACAGCCGGCAGGCCGAGCGCGTCGAATCCCTTCAGTTCCCAGGGAATTGTTCGAAAAACGGCGCCGACGGCGCCGCGCTGATTGAAAAGATTGCCGCGGAACCGCGCCAGATTTTTGAGTCCAAAGGAAAAGTCCAACTCCAGGTTTTCTTCAAACCGATGCTTTTGCGCGTCCGTCAAAACGCTATAAGCAAGCGCCTTCGTATCCGCGGCGGTGAGGGGGGGCATGTCGAGAGGCCTCAATTTGCCATGGACCCGCACGCGCGGCGGGGTATTGGTGGAGATGTGAAGGTCGCTTCCGCCCATTTCGATCATCTTTTTGAAAAGTTCGCTTAGCGTTATCCCCTGCATTCCCCGATTCTCCTCAGAGTACCGTTTCGCGCATCACTTCTTCCAAAGTAGTCAAACCCGCGGCAGACTTGATGAGTCCGCTGCGTCGCAGCGTAATCATTCCCAGTTCCAAAGCCTTTTTGCGAAGTTCCAGAGCCGAAGCACCCACCAAAATCAATTCCCTCAACTCATCGCTTACTTCCATAACTTCATAAAGGCCGACGCGTCCCTTGTAACCGTTCTTATTACAGTTTCCGCAGCCCTTGCCCTGATAAACGGTTGTCTTTTTTGCCTCTTCCGCGCTGAAACCGGCGTCAAGCAGCGCTTGTTCTGGCAATTCCAGCGGCTCCTTGCAGTTCTGGCATATCCGGCGCACCAGTCGTTGCGCGCAGATCAAATTCACCGAGGTAGCAACGAGAAAAGGCTCGATGCCCATGTTCATCAAGCGGCTGATCGTTGATGGGGCATCATTGGTATGGAGCGTCGAGAGTACGAGGTGTCCCGTTAATGCCGCCTTGACCGCGATTTCCGCCGTTTCAAAATCTCGAATTTCGCCGACGAGGATGATATTTGGGTCTTGCCGCAAGAAGGCGCGAAGAGCGGAAGCGAAATTCAGCCCGATCTGATCTTTCATCTGGACCTGGTTAATGCCGGGCAGTTGAAACTCAACCGGATCTTCCGCGGTCATAATGTTTGTATCGGGCGTATTCAGACGAGAAACAGAAGAATAGAGGGTATTGGTTTTACCGGATCCAGTGGGGCCCGTAACCAGCACCATTCCGTATGGCCGCAAGATAGCTTTTTCAAATTTGGCCAGCGATTCGGCTTCAAAGCCCAGCTTCGTCATGTCGAGCCGGAGATTTTCCTTGTCCAGCAAACGCATTACGATCTTTTCGCCGAAAAGGGTGGGCACGGTGGAGACGCGGAAATCGAGCTCTTTGATCCTGCCGTCGCGCCGATACTTGATCATGATGCGGCCGTCTTGAGGCAGGCGTTTCTCGCTGATATCCAGCTTGGCCATGATCTTTATACGGCTGGAGATCGCGTCCTTCAATTTCAGGGGCGGTGTCATTACTGATTGCAAAAGACCGTCGACGCGAAAGCGCACGCGCAATTCACGTTCATACGGCTCGATATGAATGTCGCTGGCGCCTCGCTTTACGGCGTCGGTCAAAACCAAATTCACCAGCTTGATGATGGGCGCTTCTTCAGCGGCTTTTTCCAAAGCCGCCAGGTCCATCTCCTGTTCTTCCGCGGCCAGTTCCACGTCGCCGCCCTCTTCGGCGCCGAGGTCCTTCATCACCTTCGAAAGCTCTTCCCCGCTCTCGACCTCGCCATAGAATTTGGCTATCGCTTCATTGACCGACGTTTCGGAAGCAACCACGGGCTCGACATTAAAGCCGGTCATGAACTTGATGTCGTCCATCGCGAAGACATTTGTAGGATCGATCATCGCGATCGTGAGCGTCGAACCGACGCGCGAGAGGGGAACGATCTGATAGCGGACGGCCGTGTCCTGAGGGATGAGCTTTATAACCGCAGGGTCAACTTCGTAATACTTCAAATTGATCGAGGGGACACCATACTGGCGCGAAAGGACCTCGGTTATTGCGTCATCGCTGACGAACCCCAATTTCATCAGTGCTGTTCCCAGCCGCCCCCCATTCTGCCTCTGGTGGGCCATGGCCTGTTTAAGCTGATCAGCAGTGATCAGGCTTTCTTTGACCAGGATTTCGCCAAGCCGGGAAGACATAAACGAAGCCTCTGAGGCGAACTGGGCCTCAAATTGGAAAGTAACAGACGGCTCGCGCGCCCGCAGTGGGCGTTTTGTCAATCGTATTGAAAGCGCTAATAGCTGACACCCAGTCAAAGCGACTGTGGCAATTTAGACACAATGTTTCTTGACTTGTATGAACAGGGATAGCTATCTTGCGATAGACGATGTCCTAAGCTCCTGACGTGAGTCGTGTGGTAAAGCTCTCGGTTAACAGGGATCTCGTAACTTCAGTATGAGTGACTCACCTCGCAACTCGCGGCTGTTTTTAGCTCTCGGGGGTATTCTCTTCGCCCTGCTGCTTGCCGCTGTGGTCACGCTCGGGTCTCTCCGCGTTCCGTACGAACCCGGGACCTGGGGCGAAAAGATCGTTCTTTTCGCTGTAAACACCTTCATTGTCGCGGCACTCCTGGTTTTTGGCCTCATTCTCGGTCGAGCGCTGGTGCGACTGTGGGTCGAACGGCGCGCCGAACAACTCGGGTCCCGTTTCAAAACCAAAATGGTCCTGGGCGCCATGGCCGTATCGCTATTTCCGCTGGTGTTTCTGTTTTTCATCAGCTACGCGCTCATGAACCGCACCCTGAACCGCTGGTTTCCTCAAGAACTTGTGGATGCCAATTCACAGGCTCTAACTCTGCTGGCGCAGGTGAACGGATTGGAATATTCGCGGCTTCAGAATCTGGCCAATCGTGCGGCCGCGTCCGTTCCCCTGCCGGCCTCAAACGATCTGGGATCGGCGCTTGTTCCGGCGGCTCAAGCCGCCGCCAGAGGAGGCGCGGAAGGCATTTGGGGCGTGGACGCTTCCGGAGCTCGGGTGAAAATCGCAGAAGACTTCACGCTCCCGATCGTGCTCGACCCTAGCCTTAGATTCGAGAGTAATCTTCCAAATGGTGGTGAGTTCTGGAGCTCACGATCAGCGAGCTTTCTTGCGGCTCGGGCGCCTCTGGGTTCTGGTTTTCTGTTTGTCGCGCGGCGTTTGCCTCCTGATTTTCTGGCACGATATCGAAATGTCGAGATCCAAACAGCTACTTACTCGGTCGAAAACCAGCGGATACGCACGTTCAAACGGCAGATTCTCCTGACCCTCTCTTTGTTCACAGTCCTGCTGCTGTTTGCGACCACGTGGTCGGCGCTTTATCTTTCGAAGCAGGTCACAGTTCCCATACAGGCGCTGGCCGAGGCGACCGGAAAGATTGCATCCGGACACCTCGACACGCAAGTTCATGTCAAAGCTCAGGATGAACTGGGAATTCTCGTCCGCTCATTCAATCGGATGACGGCGCAGCTTGCTGAGAGCCATCGGCGCATCGATGAGTTCACGCACAATCTGCAACAGGCGGTTCAGGAACTAGATAGCCGGCGCACGCTCATCGAAACCGTTCTTGAAAACATTCCCACGGGAGTTTTGGCGCTCGATGCCAATGCACGCATTACGCAGATGAATCGAGCCGCGCGAGAAATTTTTGGCGAAAATTCCCGCGAAGCCTCCGATCTTGTGGGGCTAACGGGCAAAGATGCGGCGCGTGATGTGCAGCAACTGATAAAGCGCGCGCTGAGAATGGGTACCGCGGCCAGAGAGATGGAATTTCGGTTACGAGGGCGAGTCTTGCACGCTGCCGTGACGGTCAGCCCCTTGGGGGCCCGGCGCAGCAACGCCGGCTATCTGGTGGTTGTGGACGACCTTACGGAACTGTTACGAGCGCAAAAGGCAGCGGCCTGGCAGGAGGTGGCGCAGCGAATCGCACATGAAATCAAAAACCCCCTGACACCTATTCAGCTCTCGGCCGAGCGACTTTTGCGCTATATCCAGCGCCATAATAGTGATTGCGGCGCGCCAGACTTTGTCCGATTGGTCGGTGAATGCGCCGCGCTTATCGCCCGGGAAGTCGGGACCCTCGAAGCGCTGGTCAACGAATTCTCAAGATTCGCCCGTTTCCCCATCGCGCGCCTGGCTCCCACAGATCCAAATTCGATTGTGCTTACCGCGCTGGACGTGTTTAAAGGCCGGCTTGATGACGTTCAAATCCGCACAAGCCTTGGCGAAGGAGTGCCTCTGGTCAAGGCGGATTCAGAGATGTTGCGTCGCGTGGTGATCAACCTCATCGACAACGCGGCCGAAGCGATGGAAGGATCCGCGGTCCGAAATCTCATGCTCAGCACACGGTTTCATCCCGGCCATGACTCGGTCGAGATCATCGTTGCCGATAGCGGGTATGGAATCTCCCCTGAAGATAAAGACAAGCTCTTCCTGCCGCATTTTTCAACGAAAGACCGCGGGACAGGTCTGGGCTTGGCGATCGCCAGCCGCGTTATTGCAGAGCATCACGGAATCCTCCGTGCAGAAGACAATGTCCCTACAGGCGCTCGATTTGTGATCGAATTGCCCGCTGTTGACGCCACTGTTCCGTCCGTAGCTGCGGAAGGCTAGCTTCGGTGGCGGATCGATCCTACCCCAGCTCACCAATGCACAACGGTTCCATGGCACACTCGATTCTCATCGTCGACGATGAAGCGGGAATTCGCGATTCTCTTTCGTCGATTTTGACGGAAGAAGGATACGTAGTTGAAGCAGTCAGCTCGGGAGAGGAGTGCCTTGCTCGTCTGGCCAAGCAGCCGATTGATCTGGTGCTGCTTGACGTTTGGCTGCCGAAAATGGATGGAATTGAGACGCTCGAGCATATGCGCCGGGACGGGCATTTCCCCATGGTGGTCATGATCTCGGGACACGGAAATATCGAAACAGCGGTCCGTGCTACGAAGCTGGGGGCGTTTGATTTCGTTGAAAAGCCGCTATCTCTGGAAAAAACGACGCAATCGGTGAAGAGAGCGTTTGAATTCCTGCGTCTCGAACTGGAAAATCGCCGGCTGCGAGAGGAACTGGGCCACCGCTATCAGGTTCTCGGCGATAGCGTTCCGATGAAGGCGCTGCGCCAGCAAATCGCTCTGGCCGCGCCAACAAATGGACGAGTTCTCATTTACGGCGAAAGTGGCACAGGCAAGGAGCTCGTCGCTCATGCGCTGCATGCCGCAAGCCTGCGCAGTCGCGAACCGTTTGTGGAAGTAAATTGCGCGGCGATCCCGGAAGAACTGATAGAGTCCGAGCTTTTTGGCCACGTAAAGGGCAGCTTCACCGGCGCGAGCGAAGACAAAATCGGCAAATTCCAAAAAGCCGATAACGGCACACTTTTCCTCGACGAAGTCGGAGACATGAGCCTGCGTACGCAGGCGAAAGTCCTTCGAGTCCTCGAGGAACAGCGCCTCGAGCGCGTGGGCTCAAACCATCCCACCGCTGTAAACGTGCGCGTCATCGCTGCTACCAACAAAAAACTGGAGGAACAAATCGCCCGCGGCCTTTTCCGCGAGGATCTGTTTTACCGCCTGAATGTCATCCCGTTCACTGTTCCCGCGCTGCGTGAACGCGTCGAGGACATACCCATTTTGACCCGTCACTTCCTGGCTGAATTCGCTTCTACATATGGGCGCAAGCCCAAAGAGATCAGCGATGCGGCGCTGGCTGTGCTCGCGCGACATACTTGGCCCGGCAACGTGCGGGAACTTCGAAACCTGATCGAGCGCCTGATGATTACCTGCCCGCATTCGCGCATCGAGCCTCTGCATCTTCCTCCGGAGCTATTCCGTGGCGTACCGGCGATCTCCTCTCGTCCCAATGCTACTTTGCACGAAGCTCGCAGCGCTTATGAACGCGAATTCATCCTCCGCAAACTGAGCGAGAACCAGTGGAACATGACACGGACCGCAGTGGCATTAGGCCTGGAACGGAGCCATCTTTACCGCAAAATGAAAGCGCTGGGAATTTCGGCCGAAGAGCACAATTAGTCGTGTGTTCCGAGGCGTTCGAGCTGGCTGCGCCAATCCAACTGCTGAATAATTCGCGCATTTTGACGCCAATCACGCTGAACCTTGACCCGTAGTTCCAGAAAAATTTGCACACCCAGGATCTGTTCGAGTTCCTCGCGCGCGGCCGTTCCGATCGCTTTCATTCTTTCGCCGCGTCTGCCGATCAGTATCCCTTTCTGGCCTTGCCGTTCGACGAAGATGCTGGCGCGTATTCGGATCAGGCGTCGCCCCTCTTCAAATGTATCGACACGCACAGCCACGGCATGGGGCACTTCCTGCTCGGTGTTGGTCATCACTTTCTCACGAATTATTTCGCCCGCGAGGACCCGCTCGGGCTGGTCGGTAAGCTGGTCTTTGGGAAAATACGCCGCGCCTTCGGGCAAATGCGCAACGAATCTCTCGAGCGCAAGCTCCACGCCATCGCCAGTAAGCGCGGAAATGGGCATGATCTCCGCGAACGTCATCTCCTTTGAACAGGCTTGAATCAACGGCAATAATGCTGGTTTTGCGATACGGTCGATTTTGTTGAGCAACAGAAATACGGGCCGGTCAAATTGCCGCGCATACTCGAAGCTAAGGCGATCGCCCGCGGTTAATCCGCTGCTTGCATCGATCATGACTGCGAGCAGATCGATACCCTCTATCGCTTGGCCGACTTCCGCCATCATTTGTCGCCCGAGCACGTTGGTCGCACGATGTATGCCCGGCGTATCGATCAGCACAAGTTGCGCATGTGGACGATTGATGATGCCGAGAATGCGATTTCTGGTGGTTTGAGGCTTCGAAGTCACTATGGCAACTTTTTGCCGAACAAGTTGATTGACGAATGTAGATTTACCGACGTTGGGGCGCCCAAGAACGGCAACGAAGCCTGAATGAAAACGTTTCTTCATAAAGACAGTGCAATCATCTTACATCCTCCTCTCGTCCGGGAGTTGGTACGTCATGGCTCTCAATGCGCGTGATAAACTCAGCGACTTTAATTGCCGACGAGGACAAACCATGAGCACAGTCCCACACGTGGAGTCACATTTCACTGCGAATGCTACCGTACGCGATGTCGTTATCGGGATGGCCGATGGGCTGACGGTTCCGTTTGCCCTTGCGGCCGGGATGACCGGTGCCGTCGCCGCAACTGCTAATGCCACACACCTGGTCGTTACCGCTGGCCTTGCGGAGATTGCCGCTGGATCTATCGCCATGGGATTGGGCGGATATCTGGCTGCAAAGGGCGACGCTGAACACTATAGCGCTGAGCGTCAGCGCGAGATCCGCGAGACCGTGGAATTGCCGGATGTCGAGACGGAGGAAGTCGCAAAAGTGTTCCGTGAATATGGGTTGTCTGACGCGCAGATGGCGCCGGTAGTGCAGGCAATCTGCGGAAACCAGGAGCATTGGGTCGACTTTATGATGCGCTTTGAACTGGGGCTCGAGCGCCCCGAACCAGGACGCGCTAACCGCAGCGCCGTCACCATCGCGATCTCGTACATCGTGGGCGGCCTTATCCCCCTTGCTTCCTATATGACTCTGCCTAACGTCATCTCTGCGCTGCGGGTCTCCGTCGGCATTACGATACTTGCGTTGGGCGTATTTGGATTCGTCAAGAGCCGCTTCACGGGCATTTCACCGTGGAAGGGAGCATTTCAGACGGTGGTCACGGGAGGAATCGCCGCGGCTGCCGCATTTGCACTGGCCCGGCTGGTCAGCTAAACAAATCACGGGACGGGTGCTGCCAGGATCCGAGGCCGGACCCGCAAGCGCAGCACCTTTCTTTGATTGGCTTCGACAACCTCAAAGTGCAAGCCTTCGTAATCGAGTTGCTCGCCTGCTCTGGGAACATGACCTGCAATGTGATTCACCAGACCCGCAACCGTCGTTGCCGCTTGATCCGATTCGTACAGAAACTCAATCCCGAATAGTTCCTGCAGCTTCGCTACGGAAACGCTTCCTCGCAAGACTACGCTGCCGTCATTTTCCCGCACGATATCCGGCGCAACCCGGCTGTCTTCCTTGCCCATTTCCCCGACGATCTCCTCGACCAGGTCTTCCACCGTGACGACACCCGCAACCATTCCGTGTTCGTCAATGACAATGGCCATGTGCTCGCTTCGGCGGCGCATCTCCTTTAATAAATCAGAGCCGAGCTTAGTCTCGGGGACGAATAAAGCCGGGCGCGCCAATTCGCGCACGGTACGTCGTTTCGCCTCACTTTCGGGAATTTGCAGCAGATCCTGAACATGCGCGATACCCACAACATCATCGAGCGTATCCTGATACACGACCAAGCGCGAGAATTTCGTCTCCACCAAAAGCCTTCTCATCTGCTCGATTGTTGCATTCGCAGGAATCGCCACTATGTCGGGCCGCGGTGTCATTACTTCCAGCACCCGCTTATCGCTGAACTCCACTACCTGCTCGATAAGCTGAGCCTTGTCACCCGCGATGATGCCGCCCTCCTGAGCCGCTTCCATGAGGGCCTCGATCCCGTTTTGCTGCGCTTGCGTTCCTGCCGGAACTTCCTCTTCCGATATGCGGGCAACGGAAATGGCCAGGTCCAACGCAGATCTCAACGGCCAAATAATCACGAGACTGCCACGCAATATTGGGACGATTGGACCGAGCCATCGTGTACTGGTGCGCGCCAGCAAAAGCTCCGGAGCGAAGTGCATGCAAAAGAGCACTTCAATGGTCACGTACACGATTATTTGCACCGCCGCCTGCCACGCGGCCGGAGCAAAAAGAAATACACCGCGAGCGGTTTCCACGGCCACCGCCACCAGCGAGAGCTGCGCTAGGATGGCAAATCCCAATGCCGCCCGGCGGCGGTCTAATTTGACCTGCGGCTCGACTTCCGATTCAAAAATTTCGGTGTGTTCGCGAACTGTTCCGGTCGCGACCCTGCCCAGTTGGCGATAGATGCGGTCGAGAAAGGAAAACACCACGAGGATTACGCATAGACCGATAACTCCCAATGTGTAGCCGAGAATCGGCATAATCAGCGCAGGCCCAGCCGGCGGCGCAGGCGCCGCTCTAACCGCCTCATTTCGCCATTATCTTGCTCGTGATCGTAACCGGCGAGGTGAATCATACCGTGCAAGATGAGCATCCGCAGTTCTGAAGCGAGGCCGCGCGCGCTACGACGGGCGTAGCGCCGCGCCGTTTCCGGTGAAATCACGATGTCACCGATGTAATGCGCCTGAGCCTGTAGCTTTAGCGGTCGCAAACGACGCGCGCCCCGCGCTTTTGCACGCTGTAGAGGGAACGAAAGCACGTCGGTGGGACCCTCAATGTTTCTAAACTTGCGATTCATACGTGCCATAGTGGGATCACTTACAAAGCAGATCGTGACGCTTTCTTCGGGAAAGCCAAGCTCCCGCCGAACACGTTCAGAGAATATCCCCAGCGGTTTTATGGCCAATGGGATACGACGCTGGCGATTTAAGATCATGATACCGACCAGGATTATCGGTTCACGTTCGAATGGGTCGGTTTGGGAGTCTTTCCGGCTTCATGCGCCACCCCTGAACGCTCGGGTGCAGCGGCGAATTCGTCGTAGGCCTTGATGATTTGTTGCACCAGGTTGTGTCGCACGACGTCCCGCTCGGTGAAATAAACGAAGGCGATGCCTTCGATTTTCCCGACCACATCAATGGCTTCGACAAGTCCAGAACGCCGCCCGGTCGGTAAATCGATCTGTGTGATATCGCCCGTAATTACGGCTTTGGAATTGAAGCCCAGCCGCGTCAGAAACATTTTCATCTGCTCGCTCGTCGTGTTTTGGGCCTCGTCCAAAATTACAAAAGAATCGTTGAGCGTCCTGCCGCGCATGAAGGCGAGCGGCGCAACCTCGATGATACCTTTATCGATGAACCTTTCGAGTTTGTCGGTATCGAGCAAATCGTACAGAGCATCGTAGAGTGGGCGCATGTAGGGATCGATTTTCTGTTGCAGGGTGCCCGGCAGAAATCCCAGCCGCTCCCCCGCTTCAACCGCAGGCCGCGCCAGAATGATCCGATTCACCTGCTTGGCCAGGAGTGCCGACACAGCCATCGCCACCGCCAGATAGGTCTTACCGGTGCCGCCCGGTCCAATGGCAAACACCATGTCGTGGTTTTCAATCTCTTCCATGTAGCGCCGCTGAGCCGCGCTTCTCGGAGTGATCGATTTCTTGCCAAAACTTCGTGGACGGGCAGGCTGCCCGGGTTCCAAGATGTGGCGAAGGCTGGTCTTAGGATCCTCCACCGCGACGCGCAGCAGCGCCTTTACCGCGCCGTTATCGATCCGGCGGCCTTCCCGTACGAGGTCGTTATATTGATCGAGGATGTGAACCGCGCGATCAACTTGCGCGGGCTCCCCTTCCACGGTCAGGCGATCGTTATGGAAGAAAGTCGTTACGTGGAGGGCTGACTCGAAGAGTTTTAGGTTCTCGTCCAGAGTGCCAAAAAGATCCTCCACCTGTCCGGCAATCTGTACCGTGCGTCTCATGGACTTAGCGGTCGGTCCTAGGATCTCTGACCGCTGTGGCAATTGCTCCTCTGAAGTGGTCTCGACTTTTCAATCAGCCTAGCCGAATGAGGATTAGCGGTCAAGAAGGTATCGCCTAAGTCATTTGTTCCCAATGCGGTAAAATATCTCTGCATCATTTGGCGACCGGACCGGGAAACTCCACTTTCGGAACTTCCCGACCCGTGTCTGTGGCTGAAAAATATGCATTGTTCAACTTGAAGCCGGCCCAGCCCGCGAAGACGTTATTCGGGAAAAGACCGATGTAGGTGTTGTAGTCCTGAACCGCCTGGTTGTATCGCCGACGCTCCACGGCGATCCGGTTCTCTGTCCCGGCAAGTTCATCCTGCAACCGCAAAAAATTCTCGTTAGATTTCAGCTGAGGGTAATTCTCGACGATAGCCAGCAGGCGGCCCAGTGCTCCCTCAAGCTGCCCATTCGCGGCGATCCTCTCTTGGGGAGTCTGCGCGCTCAAAAGAGCCGAACGGGCCTTCGCTATGTCGCCAAAAACGGTCTGCTCCTGAGCCGCGTATCCTTTGACCGTTTCAACCAGGTTCGGGATGAGATCCGCGCGACGCTGCAGATCGACGTCCACCTGATGCCATTGAGCTTCCACGGCCTGGCTCTTTACCACCATCTCGTTGCGGCGCCCGATGTACATAAGCCCGACGCCCAAAACGGCAACACCCGCCAATACCAGTGCGATCCACGCTCGTTTCATGCACTCACCTCTGCTCTTCGGCGAACCGCCGGTCGATCTCCTCAGCTATATTCGTAACCAGATCCAGATACGACATTACAAGCTTCTCCAGGTTTAATTCTCCCTCTGAGCACTTTTGCTCGCGCAGATCCAATACCGCATGAAACGGCGCGGCATTCAATGCGAAGAGCATCATCAATTGATCGGCTGCTTCGCGAGCCGTTATCACCGCTCCCTGGCCAAGAGCGATTAGCGCGTGGCGAAAAAGCGTGCCAAACGACGAAGCCGACGCAATCAACAGCTCAGCGAGCTCCGATCGCCGTCCGCGCCAGCGCATCAGCGATTGCCGCAAGCGAATCACGTTGGTGCGCAATTCGCGTTCGACCTGCAATTTGTGCTGAACCATAGGCACTTCCAGTTGCGCGAAAAAATCGTCGCCCGCCAGCATGCGATGCTGCGCTTTCATATCCAGCAGCTCGATCGCGAATACATCAGCCGAATCCCGCAACTCTTCCAGCGTGAAAAGAAGCGGCGGCGGATGCCCCTTCCGCCACCACCAAAGGCCGACCACCCGCAAGCTCTCGACATCAGCACCCTTCAAATGGTGGAGAACGCATAACACGTTAAGGTCCGAATGCTCACGGAAATCGTGAGCAGCGGCAGAACCGTACAGAACCACCGCGCGAAGGTTTGCGCCTGCCGACTGTCTTAGCCGCGTAACCAGTTCACTCAGATCCTTTTCTCGATCCATACCGTCTCGCTACCAACTCCCTCCTGCGCCTCCGCCTCCCGACGCCCCACCCCCGAAACCGCCAAAACCGCCGCCACCACCAGAGCCGCCCCATCCTCCTCCACTCCATCCGCCGGTCGGGCCGATCCACCATCCACCGTAGCCCCGCCGGCGTCGATTCCAACCGCCAAGAGCAAAGAGAAGAGCCAAAAGCCGTCCACCAACGAAAATCAGGAATAGGAAAATAAGAAACGCTTCGAGTCCGTTAATTGATGATCCGGACGGTTCCGTTGATGTTGGCGGAGGAGTGCGAGCCCCTTGGCTGAGGGTGACTCCTTTATCCTCGGCTATAGTGAGCGCAATCTGAGTCGAAATCTGCAGGAGCGCCGAGCCATATTGATTCTGCCGCAGAAGCGGCAGCATCTGGCGGCCGAACCCGCCGACTTTGCCGTCGGGCAGAATCGGCTCGAGACCGTAACCGACCTCTGTCCAGTATTTGTGATCGTCTACCGCGAGCAGCACCATTACACCGCGATCTTTGCCCTTCGGGCCTACGCCCCATTTTTCGAATAGGCGATTGGCGAAATCCGCAGCCGAATCGCCTTCGAGAGTGTGAATCGTTACGACGGCGAGTTGCGCATCAGCTTTTCGATCCAACTCTTCAGCTAACGCGGTGATTTTGTCGTGCGATTGCGAATCAATTACTTTGGCGAAATCGTTGACGTAACCCTGCGGCGAGAGCTGTTCAAGTTTTTCAGCCGCCTGAAGATCGGGAGCAGCAATGGAGAAGACAAAGAAAGAAGTAGCTAAGGCGACAGCCACGAACCAAAAATGGAAACCGAGCCCAGTTTGACAAAGCCTCTGTCGTCGGCTACCGTAATCGCTTCGCAAAAAAAGGAGTAACGGATGGCTCAGGGAGCACCCACAAAAATCAAAAAGCGTAAGAAGTCAGTGTTGAAGCGCGCTGCGCAATCGATCAAGCGTGCTGCTGTGAACCGTGCCAATCGCACGCGGGTTCGCACGGTGATCAAGTCGCTGCGCAGCGCCATCAATGCAGGCGACGGCGCCGGTGCGAGCAAGCTGCTTTCCAACACTATTTCCTCTATCGATCGCGCAGTTGCAAAGCGCGTCCTCAGTAAAAACACCGCCAATCGCTACAAATCGCGTCTGATGCTTGCATGTAACGATTTGAAAGCTCAACCGCGAGGCTGAAAGCCCCGCAATTTGAACTGAGTTTCGGCCGCCCGCGACTCGTCCAATCGTTATGCTGTCAGCTGCGCCAGCACCACTTCCATTATTTCCCGATCATTTTTCGCGCCCGACTTAAGCCGGCTGTCTGCATCGTACAGCGTGCGCAAACCCCGCACCAGTTGCTGCCGCGGAATTTTTCGTGCGTTTCGCATGGCTAATTCCGCGGTCGGCCGGCGCATTCCTAGACGGCCTGCAGCGTCAAAGACGGACATATGCGGACTCAACTGTTGGGCCTCGAGCAATTTGCGATACATCCAGGCCATGGCCGCAATCAAGCCCGGCGCGCCTTCTCCTTGCTGCAAAACATTCGCCAAAAAATGAAACGCGCGCGCCCGCTGCCGGCCGGCTAATACGTCGGCCAGTTCCCACACTGAATATTTCTTCTCAGAGACGACCAGAGCCTCCACGTCTTCTCGTCGAATTGACCTCCCCACTCCGGCATACGTCGCGAGCTTTTCGATCTCGCTCTGCATCGCCGCAAGATCGCCATTGCACAGATCGGCTAATTCCTCCGCAGCCGCGTCGTCGATCGCTGAATTCCGGTCACGCGCCATTTTGGTCGCCAGCATCGCAGCCGCGCGAGTTCGCTCTGCCACATCCATGGGCAGTTCCGCTGCGACGACCAGCGAATGGTCGAAAAGCATCTTCGTCAATTTTGTACGCTGATCAAGCGCCTTCGCCTCCAGAATCAGAATTGTAAAGGGGGCCGCATCCGCGAAATAGGAGCTGAGATCCTTTATTGCAGCATCTCGTTTTTCTTCCGGAATTTCATCCAACTTTTGCAGGTCCGTAAGGATCACCACTTGGCGTCGCGCCAGCATTGGTACTGTTCGGGCTTGGGCCAGCGCTTGGGTGAATTCGCCTTCCTCGACAGAAAATTTGGATACGGTCCAGGCGCGCGTCGCAGGCTCGACCGCAGCATCGATCGCGCGCTCTCGTAGCGCATCACGCAGATAAGCATCGGTTCCGAGAACCAACAGTGCCGGATGCGTATTGTTTTTGACGAGCTGATTGATCAGTACATCAGGGGAGATTGCCGGCATCAGAAATTCTCGAGAACGTCGGACACGAGTTGCGACGCAAAATCGCGTGACATTCGGTTGAGCGCTGGACCTTCTTCCTGGAAGAAGGAAGGAATGTCTACGGAGATTTCATAGGGCTGGCGGAATATGAAATTATTATTTTGAAACAAACTCTTACCTGCGGAATCATGAAGCGCAACTCTCAGGCTGAGTGTAACCAGCACGCTGGTAGCTCGTCCGCTTACTGGATCGTATAGCACCGCGGCGGTGCTGATCCCGGTGACATCCCCGTTAAGGACAAGATCGGCTCCATCTGGCTCAGGCACGACGCGGTATTTCGTGCGCGCGATGAACTCCCGCACAACCGCTTCCGTCAGGATCTGCTCGACTCGATACTGTGTAGTCTCATTTTTGAATGCTGGTATTGCAAGCGTTCGCGCCCCCTCCGCTAAGACGTTTGCCCGGCCCACCACGCGATAGCCGCAACCACCGGAGAGTAATATCGCCGCAAGCATCGATGCCATAACGGAATTCGTTATTCGGGTCGCACTAGGACGCAAGGAGCCTCTCCGCGATCTGGGTGGCATTTACGCTCGCCAATCGAAAGTTATCAGCCGCGCCCCAAAACCAATAGCCCTCCGCGACGTTCGCGTCATGATCAGGCAAGCTAATCATCGCTTGCGTCTCGCCGGCGGCAGTCAGATTTGAAGGGCTCGCCTCATCGGCGGGCACGATCTTGAATCCAGCGCTCGTCAGTTTTTTCGTTAGGGTCTCTTCGCTCGCAGGACTTTTAAATTCCGCCCAGGCCATAAACGTGTGGCCATAAAAAACAGGTGCCTGCACCAGGGCCATTGCAGGTAATGAGATGCGGTCGCCGAGGTATCGTTGTATCTCACCAAGGATGGCCGCACGCACGTCCGAAAGTCGGCCTGGCGTGCCTGTTCCCCATCGGGATGCCAGGTTGAAGGCAACTTGAGTATCGAAGACTTGCTGCGGAATTGGTTGGAACGAGAGCAACTTGATGGTTTGGCCTTCGAGTTCGGTCACGCCTTCCTCGCCACGTTCTGACACAGGCTGAAAAAAGACGAGCGCTACCCGGACCGGCGAAAGCTCACTAAAGGCAACTGCGAGCGAGCAGGCGATAATCGCCGGGGTCGAAGGAGAGATCCAAGTGTGGTACTGCTTGCTTGTGAGTTCAGATGCTGCGGGCGGGGGGATTAGCATATCCAGCCGCGGGATCCAAGGCCGGGCGCGCGAACCAGCCCACGCCCCGCCCGTCATATCTATCACTGAGGCGCCCGCTCGGTCCGCGACCGGGGCATGCTTCGCGGCAAATTCGGGAGAACCGGCAAAGAATACGAACCGCAACCCATCGAAGCTGTTCTCGTTGACGGTTTGAACGATCGCAGGTTCCCCCGCCACTTCAGTGAGCGTTCCCGAGGCCGCATCTTCATCAACGAGTCTTATTTCGCCCGCGGGAAAACCTCCCTCCTCGAGCCAATATTTCAAATCCTTGCCGCGAAGCGATGTAGCTCCGGCGATCGCCACACGTATCGAGTGCTCAGGTAGAGACATTGCTCAATGCGAGGAGGAAGTGCGCGGGACTAGGCGATGGCGTACATGCCGAACAACATGGATGGTGAGCCCGGCGGCCGTGTAACTGGCGGCAATCAGCAATAACACAATTTCGGAATAAACGACAATCGACCACACCAGCAGTCCTACTGCAACGATAATCAGCGAATGCTGCCGCCGGCCCCACGGAATGCCTTTGAAGCTGGCGTACCGAATCGTGCTCACCATTAGTGCCGCGAGCAACAGAACGACCATTAGCCAAACGGCAGACCACCGCCAATCGTCAATAGGTATCTTCCATGCGTGTACGACGGCGGCGATCATGCCCGCCGCCGCAGGGCACGGCATTCCAACGAAATATCGCAGCCCACTTGCCGGCGCCATGCCATGCACGTTAAATCGCGCCAGCCGCCAAGCGCAACAGAGTGCGAATGCCAGACTGACCACCCAAGCCAGATCGTAGATGTGCCGCGCTTCGGGGATGTCACTCTGTGCGATCGTCCGAACGCCCCAGGTATACGCCAAAATCGCGGGCGCAATCCCAAAGCTAACCATGTCGGCCAGCGAATCGAACTGTTTGCCGAATTCGGTATTGGTATGCGTGGCGCGAGCAACGAAACCATCAAAAGCGTCGAATACTATAGCGAACCCGATCGCCCGCGCCGCATAATCGAGATCGAAAATTCCGCCTTTTACCGTCGCCAGGACGGCGTAAAACCCACATAGAAGGTTGCCGACTGTAAACGCGCTGGGCAGCAGATAAACGCCCCGGCGAAGCCTATGGTTCCTCGGCTCGATGAATCCAAATTCGTGTTGGTCCGCTTCTGTCATCGCCATCGCGCCAGCACAGTTAGGCCGCCCGATACGTGCTGGCCGGGACGCGCCACAATTTCCGCTTCGTTAGGGAGCCACAGGTCCATCCGTGACCCGAATCGGATGAGCCCGATTCGTTCGCCGAGCTTCACCCGGTCACCCGGGACCTTCCAGCACACCACACGCCGGGCAATGGCCCCGGCGATTTGTTTGAATACCATTTCCCCGCGTTCGGTTTGCAGGTGGATCACGTTCTGTTCATTATCCGCAGAAGCCCGGGACCGCATAGCGTTATAGAAACGCCCAGGCCGATATTCCACCTCTCTGATAACGCCGCCCATCGGTGATCGGTTCACATGAACATCCCATATGGACAAGAAAACGCTGATCCGCCGCCCAGGACGCCCCGCAAAACTCTCCTCGGTTATGTCGGTAATCCGGCCATCCGCCGGTGATACAACGGCGCCGACGTCAGACGGGGGTAGCCGCTCCGGATCCCGAAAAAAAAAGGCTACGCCGGCGCAAAGAATCAGCAATACGGCAGCCGCAATCCTCGATCCCGCGCCCGCCGCCACGATCCCGGCGATGAGCAGCGGTAGAACAAACTTGTATCCGTCTCGGGCCAATTCTCCGCCATCAGCGTGTGCCCTGCCCGCGCACACCGACGCTGACAATTCTACGACAGCTTAACATCGCGCAGCGCTTTTCAGTGGGTCTGTGTTGCTCTGGTACGCCGCGCGATGAGCCGCTCCATTTCGTCTTTTACGCGCAGCTTCTTTTTTTTCAGGTCGGATTCCAGAAGGATGTCGTCGGCGCTCAGGTATGGGCTTTTCGCGATTTGCTCCAGTTGTGCTTCGTACCTTGAATGCTCTTCAGCCAGGTGTCGGAATTCTGCGTCGCCCGCCAGCAGTTGTTCGCGAACTTCCCGGAGCAAGGACATCGTGCGCCTCCTGAGTCTGTAAAGGTATTACATGGCCCGACCCTAACACACGAAATGTTAACGGAACAAGACTTTTTGCGTACCGTTTACATAGTACGGACTAGGACCAATGCGTCTTCCGTTGGGCTTCGGTAGTAGTTCCGGCGACACCCAGTCACCCTGAATCCTAAGCGCGCGTAAAATTTTCGCGCGATGCTGTTTGACTCGCGGACCTCGAGAAAAATCTTCTGCGCTCCAGCAATACGGCAGGTTGCAACAACTTCATCCATAAGGCGTGATCCTATTCCCCGTTGGCGCTGCGCCGCCTCTACAACAATATGTAGTATCTCGGCCTCATCTGCTACGACTCGGAAGATCACCATGCCGCAGAGGGCGCCTTCTTCTTCCTCTGCAACTCGGACGTGTAAATCTCGTGGATGAGCAAGCAGGCCATCAGTTGACCAAGCGCTAGCTTCGGGCGCGCTAGTCAACAACCTCCGCACCCGCTCAAGGTCACGCGCCTCAAGGTCACGAATCACGAGCCTCGGTAAGATCCTCAAGACAAAAGCTTGTCCACTCTCCAATTCATTTCCGCATCCGATCGGCGGATATAATTTGCATCCAGATGCAGCGCGTCGATAACGCCTCCTCTAAGCGCCTTGGCATACCCAAGCTGGCCTACGAACGGTGCCAAAACACGAGAGACCACCTCAATCCTGCAATCGAGACTTTCGCGTCCGATCGAGGGCGCGATCAACGCAGGTTCGAAACACGCCACCGCCGAAAGGCTTTGGGTATGAGAATGGCTGCGCAATACTGCCGCGAATTCCTCTGGGGCGGCGAGAATCTCTTCGCCGATTCGCTCAATTCCGCCGGACTCACCGATCTGCAGGCGGAAAACACCGCCGAAAACCTGGCCTCGTCGTGCATCCATTACAGAAGCGACAAACGAGCCTGGTGCGGGTAAATGCACAACCTGCGCAGCCATGGCTTGGAGTCCGCTGATCGCCGCTATGGGAATCCCCCACACCTCTGACCAACCTTTAACTGTAGTCAGCCCCACACGCAACCCGGTAAACGAACCTGGGCCACCGGTAACGGCAAGCAGATCAATTTGTTCGAATGAGATTTGCGCCGAATCCAGCAGTGCTCTCGCTTGCCGAAGAACGCTGGAGGAGTATGGCTCGTCCGGCGCGGTCGCTTGCTGGCTCAAGACCGCCGTGTCTTGCAGGACGGCAAGGCTGCCGAATTCTGAACTGGTATCTAGGGCTAAAATTAGCATGGATTCAGCTGCGGCAGCCTCCTTTGCGTCGATTCTGTGCAGTGCGGAGTCGCCGTGCCGAGCAATTCGGGTTCCATCCGCAACGCTAATTTCTACATAACTACCTGATTCTACGAGAAATATATTGACTAGACGTACATGAATTGCCTAAAATGAGTGCATCGTGCTTCGTCTTAGGGGGAACTCCTGCCATGGATTATAAGATCGGCGACAAAGTAGTGTACCCGAATCACGGCGTGGGCGTCATCGAACAGATCAGTTATGGAATGCTCGAGGGCCGAACCGAAACCTACTACATGTTGCGCATCACCTCCAACTCCCTCAAGGTCATGGTTCCTCGTTCGAATGCGGCCGCGGTTGGCCTTCGCCCGGTAATTCGAAACGGCGACACTTCGAAAGTTCTGTGCTATCTGGAAAAGGGTAAATGCAACTCACATCACGACTGGAAGCATCGTTTCAAAGAAAATTCTGAGCGCATGCGGACCGGCTCACTTATCGAAGTGGCCGCGGTTTTAAAGAGCCTCGTAGCCCTGAGCCATAGTAAGCCGCTCTCCTTTCGGGAAAAGAAGATGCTCGAACGCGCAAAGTATCTCCTCATCACCGAACTCGCCACCGCCCGCAACGCAACTCCCGAAACTATGGAATCCATGCTTGTAAAGTCTTTGGCGAAAGCACATCTGAGAATGCCGCCCACCGGGGATGAGGCTAGCGCGGCAGACTGAATTTCAGGCGTAAGCTGCTCTAAACATCAGGTGTGAACGTCCGGGTAGGCTCCTCTGATTCCCGTGTGGCTTTCGTTTCCACTGGCGGTAGTCTCGCTCGCTGTATAACCGAAAGCGATCGTTAGGCGAGCGGGAGGACTGGTTCGGCGTTGAGGTCCCAACCAGCGATTTGGCCCGACACCAGTTTGGGATAGGCAGCGGCCGCGATCATAGCCGCATTGTCTGTGGAAAGCTCGCGACTCGGAAAGAAAACTTGAAAGCTGAGCCGCGCGGCCTCTTGTTCGAACGAGCTCCGCAATTCGTTGTTTGCCGCGACACCACCGGAAACCAGAATACTCTCGGCAGCGATCTCTTCCGCGGCTTGCATCGTGCGTTCCAGTAGTTCGGCAACAACTCGTTCTTGAAAACTGGCGAGCAGACCTAGCGTGTGGGGGCTGCAAAGCGGAAGTAACTTGCCGACCGTCCGCTCGCCATTTGCAAGCGCCTGCCGTCTTTGGTCGATCTCCGGCTGCAGCTCGGGATGCGCCCGAACATGGTAAAGCACAGCCGTTTTGATACCGCTGAAACTGAAATCGTATGGATTTCCTCGGATCTTCGCCGGCGAAAAATCAACCCTTTGTATGCGACTCTGTTGCTCCTCTGCGGCATGAGCCGCCAGGCGGTCGATAATGGGTCCTCCCGGATATCCCAAGGCTAGCAGCTTGGCCACTTTATCGTAGGCTTCGCCGGCCGCATCGTCCCGCGTCTGACCAATTTTGCGGTATTTCAGAACTGCGGCGGAAATCGGTTCGACCGGAGCTGTTGCGGCCACTTCATAGAGCAGGGTATGTCCGCCCGAAACAATCAGGCAAACGGCCGGCAACCGCGGCGCCCGTCCCGCTCGGAACGCCTCCAGGAACACCGCCCGGACGTGGCCTTCAAGATGGTTTACAGCGACGAGCGGCTTGCCGAGTGCGTTCGCCACCACTTTTCCAAACGTCAAGCCCACCAAGAGCGAGCCGACTAAACCCGGCCCATATGTGACGCCAATCGCATCGATATCGTCGTATTTAAGCCGGGCTCGATCGAGCGCCTCTCGGACCACCGGAACAATTGTCCGAAGATGCTCGCGCGAAGCCAGTTCCGGAACAACGCCGCCGTATTTTTCGTGAATGCTGGCCTGTGAGGCGACTACGCTGGATAGAATTTCCTTGCCATCGGCCACGATCGCGGCCGCGGTTTCATCACAGGAAGATTCAATGCCTAGTATACGGGTAGCCATACCGTGCGGGCTTCTTTCTGCAGGTCGTATGGTAGCATACGCTTTTGGCTCACCCGCTGGTCGCGGATGCTGTCCCTGAATGCTTTTCTCGTCATCGAAGGAGCGAGGCTGTTCCGGCCTTCAAGTTAGCGGGGCTTGTTCTCGAATTCTCCTATACAGGAATACGTCCTTACATCAATGAGCACAACTAAGACTCGACGCGTGCGCAAAGCTGTCCTCCCGGCCGCCGGACTGGGCACCCGCTTTCTTCCCGCGACCAAGGCCCAGCCGAAGGAGATGCTTCCTGTCGTTGATAAGCCGCTGATTCAATATGTCGTCGAGGAATGCCTGGCTTCAGGAATCGAGAACATCATTATTGTGACCGGCCGCGGCAAAAACGCCATCGAGGACCATTTCGACAACTCTCCTGAACTCGAAAGGTTCCTCGAAACGAAGGGTAAAACCCAGCAAGTCGAAATGGTCCGCTCCATCAGCAATATGGTTCAGTTCAGTTACACACGGCAGAAAGAAGCACTGGGTTTGGGGCATGCGGTGCTCACAGCACGCGAGTTGGTCGGCGACGAACCTTTTGCCGTGCTTTTGGGCGACGTGATCATCCCAGGTCCATGCCCCGCGACCCGCCAAATCGCGCAGGTCTACCTGGAAACCGGAATTGGCACCATTGCGGTGGAGCCCGTCCCTCCCGAGCGCACGCATCTCTATGGCGTGATTGACCCTGAATCCACCGCGCCATCCCGATGGGGCGAGCGGCTGCTTCGCGTGCGAGACCTGGTGGAAAAGCCGAAGCCAGGACACGCTCCTTCGAATCTGGCCGTAACCGGTCGATACGTCCTTCCGCCCGAGATTTTCGATTGTCTCGCCAGAACTTCGCCTGGTAGCGGTGGCGAAATTCAACTCACGGATGGGCTCCGTTTGCTGGCTCATGAGCATGGACTCTGCGCGCTCGAATACGAGGGCAAATCCTATGACGCAGGCGATAAACTGGGATTCCTGAAGGCGACCGTGGAAATGGGACTTGAGAACAGCGAATTTGGAGAGGATTTTCGCGCTTACCTGCGCAGCCTGAAACTCTAAGCCGGCTATTTCTCTTTTCCTGCTTTCTTCTTCTCCTTGCTCTCCGGCGCCGTCTTCGTTTCGCTCTTTGATTCTGCCTTGGCGCCCTTGGCTTCCGAGTTGTCGGCGGTCTTGGCCTCGCTTTTTTCCGACGACGGGCCCGAGGCGCGCGCATAGTCCGTCACATACCAGCCGCTGCCCTTGAATTGAATCGCAGGGGGCGACATCAGCCGCTCCACTCGCCCGCCGCAGCTGGGGCATTTCTTTAGATGCGGCCCATCGACTTTCTCGATTTTTTCGAAGTGCTTGCCACACTTCTCACACTCGTACTCGTATAAAGGCACGCGTTCTCTCCGTAAGTCTTAATATTTTATCATGACGCTTCAGGTGCTCTCGTCGCGGTCTGAGCTTTCTGAGCCAGGGATGTACAGCCGGTTCACGAAGCTCGTATTCCCAAATCATCCGATGGCCTCATGCTAGACTGGCGACGCATGGACAGTTCGCCATCCGGCTTGGCCGATCAGCCTGCTCACAAAAAAGGTCGGCTATATCTCATTGCCACGCCTATAGGCAATTTGGAAGACATTACTGTACGCGCCCTGCGGCTCTTGGGCGAGGTGGACCTGATCGCGTGTGAGGATACCCGGCACACCGCAAAGCTACTTCATCATTACGGCATAAACAAGCCGACTCTCAGTTATCACCAGCACAATGAGGCAAGTCGTGCGGGCGAATTGCTCGAGCGGCTGGAAAGGGGCGCTGACATCGCCTTGGTCACCGATGCAGGCACGCCCTTGGTCTCCGACCCTGGGCTACGGCTCGTTTCGCTTTGCCTCGAACGGCGCATCCCTGTCAGCCCCATTCCCGGTCCTTCCGCGGTAATCGCCGCACTCGCAGCTTCGGGTCTTCCGGCGGAGGAGTTCGTGTTCGTCGGTTTTCTCCCTTCCCGGCCAAATGCACGACGCAAGGTTCTGGGTGAACTCGCACACGAAAAGCGCATGCTGGCCCTCTATGAAGCGCCTCACCGGCTCGTGGACACACTTTCGGACGCCTTGCAGTATCTAGGCCGGCGTCAGGCGGTGATTGCGCGCGAAATGACAAAAGTACATGAAGAGTTTCTTCGTGGCGATTTGGCCGAACTGCTGGTTCGCGTGCAACAAAAGCCAATTCGTGGCGAAATCACGCTGATGGTTGGCCCCCCCTCACCTGGTCAGCAACAGGATGAACAACTCTCGACCTCGCGGCTACACGAACGGGTCGAGCAAATCATGCGCGAGCAGAACATCGACCGCAAGGCGGCGTTGAAGGCCGCTGCCCGCGAGCGCGGTTTAACCAAACGCGAAGCCTATAAACAATTTGTGAGCGGCGGTTAATCTGCGGAAATTAGCTGCCAGCGCTACCTGCTGTTTTTGCGGCGAAATTCACGCGGTAAATTCAGTGGCGAAAAACGCTTCCACGCGATCAAGAATTTCTGCCGCCGATTGCGCAGTCGTAACCTGCCGGCGCAACTCGCCGCCGTTTCTAACGCCATGTGTAAACCAGCAAGCGAACTGCTTCATTTTTCCAATGGCATCAGGCCAGCCGGCATCCCGCAGATGGCGGAAGTATCTCGAAAGCAAATCATACCGGTTTGCATCCGTGGGCTGCTCATACTGTCCACCGGCGGCAAACTGCTCGATTTGCCGAAAGATCCACGGGTTGGTACTCGCGCCCCGTCCAATCATCACGCCATCGCACCCGGTCTCGCTGATCATACGCATGGCATCTTCCGGCGTCCGGATGTCACCATTGCCGATCACCGGAATGGTCACGGCTTGTTTGACTGCACGGATCAGATTCCAATCGGCCGATCCGCTGTATGCCTGTTCGCGCGTTCTGGGATGCACCGCGATGGCTTCCACACCCACTTGCTCCGCAATACGAGCGACTTCTACAACCACGATACTTTTCTGATCCCAGCCCGCGCGCGTTTTGACCGTAAGCGGAATCTGTACCGCGCTTCGAACCGTGCGCAATAATTCCTCAAGCGATCGAAGGTCACGCAATAATCCCGAACCGCCGCACTTCGTCACCTTTTTTGCCGGGCACCCCAGGTTGATATCGACGATGTCGAACCCGAGGTCCTCGACCAATTTTGCGGCGTCGGCCATGACACGAGCATTTGCCCCAAAAAGTTGCGCGCTGATGGGGTGTTCGTCAGGCTCAAAATACAGATATCCGAGCGTCCGCGCCGCGTGGCGAGTGACGCCCTCGGCGCTGGTGAACTCGGTCATGATCAGCCCGCAACCACCGAGGCTTCGAATCATGCGACGGAAAATCGTATCCGTGACTCCCGCCATCGGTGCGAGCACGGTTGCCGGGGCGATCACGGCGTCGCGAATGCGAAAGCTACCCGGCGCCACCACACTGAGATTCCCGGCCTGTTGTGTGAATTCCATGCTTCAGGCTTGCTTGCCCTCGCCCGACTTTGCCGCCCCTGACTTACTTAAACCTGAGACGTGCGAAACCAGCGCTTCTGTCGAGCCCTGGAAGAATCCTTCGATCAATCGCGCGACGGCATGAGTCCGAGCCTGATCGGCTGAAAGTTGTGCTCTGTAAACCCATGCGCGACCCGATTTCTGTCTTTCCACCACGCCTTTCTGGGCAAGGCGGTCGAGAATCGTCATGATCGTGGTGTACGCACGGGGACGTGTGCTCGCAACAGCCGCATGCACGTCGCGAACGGTAGCTTGGCCCAGCCGCCACAACGCATTCATGCAGTCAAGCTCGAGCGGCGCAAGGTCCAATATGGAGCGGCGGATTCCCCGAACGGGTGAATTGGACATCCAATCCGTCCTTCTTAAACAGTTTTGGTTTTCAGAAGTACTTCGGTAGCATCCTTTGTTTCCGTTTCAGGAACTGGCTGGACGGGCTGTCCGGTGGGAACTATCCGAAATTGCTCGAGGCGAAGCAGTTTCCGATTCAAGGCAGCGCTGAAGGCGGTCCAACCCGATTCCCCACCCTGCGCTCCTAAAACCGCTCGGGCCGCGCCCATCTTCGAATCGAGATCGTCGAGGTAGTGAAGCACGAGTGCCTCGCGAAACATCGGCAGCTTCGGCGATCCGAATTCATATTGGCCATGATGGCTGATCAATAAGTGCTTCACCAAGGTCTTGCAGTCTGGCGGAAAGCCCTCGATCGCATTCATTCTCTGGGTCACCTGCTCAAGTCCCAGGATGATGTGGCCCAGCAATTGCCCATCATTCGTGTAATGAATCGATCGTTCGTAACACAACTCATCCAGTTTACCGATATCGTGCAGAATGGCGCCCGTAAGCAAAAGGTCGAGATCGAGTTCCTCGTAATGCTGAGCGGCCAGCCGGCAAAGATCACAAAGGCTGACAATGTGCTCGAGTAATCCGCCCACAAAGGCGTGGTGGATCATTTTGGCCGCAGGCGCGCGCTTCAAGCGTGGCGCGATCGCCGGGTCCTCGATGACCCCGCATACCAGCCGGTTGAGCCATGGATTCTTGATCGCCGCCGCGTTCTGTCGCAGGCGTGAATAAAGCTCCTCGATATCCTCTTCGGTGTGCGGAAAAAAATCAGACAGATCGACTTCTGCCGGCTCCGCGCGCCGGAGTCTTTCTATAGCGAGTTGCACGCGATTCTTGTAGTTCTCAACCCGCGCCTGGACTTTTATGATGTCATCGCGCTCAAAGAGAGCCGCGGAAGCCTCGACGTTCTCCCACAGCCTTGCTTCGATCGAACCGCTGCGATCACAAACCTCCAATCGTAAATAGGGTTTTCCTTCACGTGTGGAGCGCAACTCTTTTTCCGCAACGAGGAAAAAAGACGTGATCGTGGTGTCTGGCGCGAGATCAGAGACGTAAGCGGTTTTCATTCAGTCAGGCTTACTGCCTCGAACAGGTGTTGCCGACGTAGGCTGCGATTTCCGCTTCTTGCCTTTGACATCATCGTCAGGAGTTGGAGGAACCTCTTCGATTGTGCTGGACGCAACGGCCCCGGTATCCGTGTATCCGGGTTTTACCATGACGTAGCTGTCTTCTCTCAGTGTTTCCAGATATTCGCGCAGCGCTGGACGGAGTTGCGCGTTGTACAGCTTGTCCATGATTTCGTTTTCGACCTTCTCTTCCGGCTGCAAGCCCGACGTGTAATGCTCACCGACCTGCAAAATCAGGAACCCTGTCTTCGTGGGAATCACGTCGGTCGTTTGCATGCGCTGCAAAGCAAAAACCGCCTGCTCGATATTTGAGGCTAACTGGCCGCGCTCGAACTTGCCAAGGTCGCCGCCCTGCTTTGCCGTACTGCCATCGGAAAAATGTTTGGCGAGTTCGCCAAAATCCTCGCCATTCTTCACTCGCTGCAGCAGGTCGTCAGCTTTCTTGCGCAGCGCGGGGATTTCCGCTTCCGATTTGCCTTCGGTACTTACGAAAATCTCGCGCAGGGTAACCGCTTCGGGCCGAACGTAATCGTTTTTGTGCTGGTTGTAATACTGGAGTACCGTGGCGTGATCCAAGATGATTTTTGAGCCGACCTCTTTCCGAATCACCTCCTGCTGGAGCAGCTGATTTCTGATGTTGTTCTTGAAATCCTCGAAAGAAACGCCGCTCTTATCGATCTGGGTTTCGAGCTCTTCCATGGTGGGAATATTGTTCTGAATCCGAATGTCATCGAGCCGCTTGATCACGTCGGCCTCGACGTTAACTCCCATGTCCTTGCCGTGCTGAACCAGCAGCGAATTGTCAATAAGATCGCGCAATACATTTTTATCTTCCGCTGCGACTTTTTGGTCGATCTCTTCCGGCGTGCACTTCGGGCAATCCTGCTGCGCCTCCTGTCTGACCTCGCCCCGGGCGTGCTCCAGGTCACTCCGAGTGATCACCTCGTTGTTAACCCGCGCAACGACCTCTTCCACCACCACGCTCTTACTCTGCGCCATGCCGGCGAGCGCCGGCGCCATCAGTAGGATTCCCACGGAAAAAGACAGATTTTTCAACATCTCTGGTCCCTGCTCCCTGGCAATTTTAGCTCCCCGTTTCAAGCGGAAGCAATACGTTTCGGACCGACTCTGCGATACTCTTGCCTTTGGCGTCCAGCGAAAGTGTGAGCACACCGCTGGGGTCAAGCTTTGTACCTTTTCCCTTTCGCACTAACCGAACCAATCTTTCGGGACTGACCGAAGTCGTCGGGTAAAACTTGATCGTGACTTCACCCCCTCGGCGATCGATCGACGAGATTTGCAGCCTTTCGGCCAGCGATTTCAGAACTGCGTAATCCAGCAAGTTATCGATGGCGTGAGGCGGAGGCCCGAATCGGTCTGTCAGTTCACGGCGCAGCGTCTCCCTCTCATCGTCATTTCGGATCTCCGCGATCCGTTTGTATGTACGCAGACGCAAACTTTCGCTGGGCAGATATTCGGGTGGAATACGAATGTCCATGCCGAGATTCAGGGTGGCTCGCAGTTCCGGCCGTTCCGACTCTCCCTTCTTCGCGGCCACTGCCCGCTCCAGCATTTGTGTGTACAGATCGAATCCGATCGCGGCGATGTGTCCATGCTGCTCGCGACCCAGCAGGTTTCCAGCACCCCGCAACTCCAAATCGAGTGCGGCAATACGGAACCCGGCGCCCAAATCACTGAATTCTCGCAAGGCGGCGAGCCGCCTCCTGGCGATCGGTGTCAGGGAAGCCTCAGGCGGGATGAGCAAGTAGGCATAAGCGCGCTGATTCGAGCGGCCTACCCTGCCGCGCAACTGATACAGCTCGGACAATCCAAGACGGTCGGCGCGGTTCACGATGATGGTATTGGCGCGGGGAATGTCCAAACCATTTTCCACAATGGTGGTCGAGACCAGTACGTCGGCCTCATCGCGTATGAACTTCAACATCACCTTTTCCAGTTCGCGTTCGCCCATCTGCCCATGCCCGACTACAACTCTTGCCTTCGGCACCAGCTTCTGGATCAATACAGCCATCGAATAAATCGACTCCACGCGATTGTGAATAAAAAAGACCTGTCCGCCCCGCTCCAGTTCCTCGGTGATGGCTCGCCGGATGATCGATTCAGAAAATGGCGTAACTACGGTCTGAATGGACAGCCGGTCTTTTGGCGGGGTCTCAATGACGGACATATCCCGCAGTCCGACCAGCGACATATTCAACGTCCGCGGAATCGGCGTGGCCGTCATCGTCAGCACATCTACGTTTCGGCTCATTTCTTTGAGGCGTTCTTTGTGCGTGACGCCAAACCGCTGCTCCTCATCAACAATCAGCAAACCCAAATCGTGAAAGCGCACGTCGCGGGAAAGCAACCGGTGCGTGCCAATCAAAATATCAACTTTGCCTGCTTCCACAGCGGCCAGCGTTTCCTTCTGCTCTTTCGCGCTGCGGAATCGGCTCAGCATTTCGATGCGAATCGGGAAAGCCGCCATGCGACGCCGGAACGTATCGTAGTGCTGAAAAACCAGCACGGTTGTCGGAGCGAGCACGGCCACCTGCTTGGAATTGGCTACGGCTTTGAACGCCGCTCGCATGGCGACTTCGGTCTTGCCGTAACCGACGTCGCCGCAAAGGAGTCGATCCATAGGGGTCGGCGTCTCCATGTCGCGCTTGATATCCGCTATGGCGGTGACTTGATCGGGCGTCTCGGAGAATTCAAAAGCGTCTTCAAATTCGTGCTGCCAGGGCACGTCGGGCGCGAACGCAAAGCCGCCGGCCGTTTTCCGCTCCGCATACAGCTGCAGCAATTTGTCGGCAAGATCTGTAAGCGACTTGCGCACACGTGTCTTGCGCGCGGCCCACGCCGTACCCCCCAGCCGATCCAGTTGCGGCTTGGCGCCCTCCAGAGAACGATAGCTTTGAACGAGGTCTAGTCGCTCTAGCGGAACATATAAGCGGGCGTCGTCGGCATATTGGAGGCGCATGAACTCACCGCGCCGCCCGTCGGTCTCGATCGTCTGCAAACCTTCGAATTGGCCGATCCCGTGGTCAACGTGGACGACATAATCCCCTGGTTTGAGCTCGCTGAAATCGCTGAAGAATCCTGCGGTTTTCGGCCGCGAACGAGGCCGTTCCGGCACTGCTGCAATTTCGAAAAGGTCTCCGGTGCCGTACAAAACCAGGTGGGCGTCGGGAATGACAAAACCCTCCGGCAGCGGTGCGCGCAGCAGAACGGCAGCCGGGGCACTGCCGGAGGTAACTTCTTCCACCAGCCTCGATCCCGTCGCAGTTTGGTCCAATTCGCCCAACCGATAAGGCACATCGTATTCTCGGCAGAGGTCGGCCATTCTTTCGAGCTCACCGGAACTCGCAGCGGCGACTAAGACTTCATCGCCCGCTGCAACCCGCGCCCGCAACTCGCCCAGAAATGGTTGAATTTGCCCATGATAACGGGTGGTAGGCTGAACCCGGATCGTGCGCGGCTCTGTTCCGTCGCGTTCGAGAGGTAGTTGTTCAAGACTAAGCCGCTGCCGACGTTCGAAAGCCTTCGTCCACTGATCTTCACTCAAGATAGCGGGTGCCGTACTACCCGGCAGCAAGGCAACATCAGCGCGCAACTGATCGCGCGCCTTTACGAGCTTTTGAGCAATTTGCCCGGGCTCATCGAGAACGAGGAGCATGTGTTGCTGAAGCTCGAAGAGCGTCACCGCATTGGCTGAGCGAGTATCTGCTCCCGCAGAATCACCGTCCCTGCCTGCACTTATATGTGGGTCACCGCTCCCCACGAATGGAAATTCTGTCAGCGGCGGCAACATCACTCGGCCGACCGGTCCAGTGGACCGCTGGGTCGCCGGATCGAACTCGCGCAGCGACTCCACGATATCGCCTAGAAGCTCGATGCGCACCGGCTTTGCCGCTTCTGCGGGAAACACATCGAGGATTCCACCGCGCACACTAAACTGGCCCTCCATTTCCACGAGTTCCGTTCGGATATAGCCCGTTCCCGAAAGGTGCGAGACGACGTCGTTCAGCGAAATCTCGGTGTCGCGGGACAACTCGAGTGATAGCGACTCGTAAAATTGTGGCGTGGCAAAGCCTAGCAGCGTGGCCTCGATCGGCGCCACCAAAAGCGAAGATTGACCCGTAACAAAACGCGAAAGCGCAGACGCGCGTTCTTCGAGGATCTCCGGATGCGGACCGGCGCCAACGCCGGGTAGATGATCGAGCGCTGGAAGAAATAAAACAGGGGCAGGGGAATTGCCGTTCAGTGTGCGGTAAAAAAATCGTAATGGTTCGAGAACCGCTGCCGCCCTGCGTTCATCTTCCACCAACAACACTGTCGGCGTGCGCAGTTCGGTCGCGGCGAGAGCCGTGGCGAGCGCCTTGACGGGATCCGTCAATCCCGCCACTTGCTCGCTGGACGACCCTTTCCGCAACGCTTCAAAGGCCCCGTCCAAAGCCGACAGCCGCGCCAAATTGCCGAAGAGCTCGGTGACTGCTGCGAAAAGCATGATGATTTTAGCCGATCGGGGAACTAGCCTGTGGAAGCTGCTGAATCTTCTGCAGAATGCGAGTTGTGGAATACCCTGGCTCCAACTGAATGGAAACGACCCGCCCGCCCGCGGATTCCACCTCCTTGCGGCCAACGATTTCCGTGGAGCCCCAATCCGCGCCTTTTACGAGCACATCCGGAAGCAATTCAGAAATCAGCTCGCGTGGCGTTGACTCATCAAACAGAACGACAAAGTCGACCGCCTCCAGCGCCGCCAGCACCTCCGCCCGCTCCTCTTCGCCGATCAGTGGCCTGAAATCTCCCTTGGCCGTGCGTACGCTCGCGTCGCGATTCAAGCCCACGACCAGGATGTCCCCCAGCGACCGCGCTTCCTCCAGCGTGCGAATATGCCCGGGATGCAGCAGGTCGAAACACCCGTTCGTGAAAACAACTCGCCGCAAGCCGCGGCGTCCGCGGCCCAGGATGCTTATCAATTCCTCTCGAGAAACGATACGTCCCATAAAACGATTGCGGATAGATACCAAATCTTAGCACGCGCCTATCTTGACTGCTGGAGAGGCAGTCCGCATCTCCACGGAGGTGTATACTCGCACCTGCGTTACTCACGCGAATGGCTCCAGGCAGCCACACGCAACCAGATTTTCAGCGTCGTGCCAGCCAATTCGCTGAAAGCAACCGAAAATGGACGCCAGCTAAATCCTATGATCTCGCGGAGCATCGCCATCATCGGCGGCGGACCATCTGGCGCCCTGTGTGCCGAGCGATTGGCATCGGCCGGCCTTAACGTGTGCCTTTTTGACGACCACCTGGCCTGGGAAAAGCCTTGTGGCGGCGGTCTCACCCACAAAGCCCTTTGCGCCTATCCTTTTCTGCTCGACAATCGCCATCCAAAGAAGCTTATCCGCCAGGCCGAACTCATCTCTCCTCACGGCGAACGCGCGCTCCTGCCCCTCCATCATCCGATTGCCATCTATTCCCGCACCGTCCTGAATGGTCTTTTGCTCGAACGAGCCGAACGGGCGGGATGTCGAATCGTCCGCTCGCGGGTCAGTTCACTCGAATTGAACGGGAACTCGGCATCCTTTAACGCCCAAAACATGACGCATCATGCCGATTTTCTGGTCCTTGCCGCCGGGGCGAGAAACTCATTTTTCCCGGATACGCAGCCGTTCACACCATCGGATCTGGAACTTACAATCGGCTATTTCATCCCCACTCGCGCCGAGGGGATCCAGGTGAAGTTCGTCCGCGGGCTGCAGGGGTACATCTGGTCGTTCCCCCGTTGTGATCATCTCTCAGTAGGCATCTGCGGCAGTATGGCTCGCCATACCAGCCGAGAATTGCATAACTATCTCGACCAGTTTACTTGCGCCGAACGCATTTCGCTCCACGGGGCCGAGTTCTACAGCCACGTGCTTCCTTCGCCGCGCGCCCAGACTCTCGCGAAGCGCCGGGTCGCAGGGCCGAATTGGGCGCTCATCGGAGATGCCGCGGGATGGGTAGACCCAATTACCGGTGAGGGCTTGTACTACGCTTTGCGCTCCGGTGAGCTATTGGCCGAATCGCTCATTGCCGGCAAACCAGAAGTGTATCCCCGGCGGGTACGCGACGACTTCGCCGCTGATTTAGAGATTGCGGCCCGAATTGCCGACAATTTCTATCACGGGCGCTTTCTGGGAGGTGCTGTCACAACGCGAATGATCCAATTTGTTCATCGCAGCGCGACATTTCGGGCCATAGTGGCAGATCTCTTTAGCGGCTCCCAAAAATATGCCACCTTGAAGCGCCGCGTCTGGTCCCAATTGGCCACAACGCTCGCGGAGGTTTTTGCCAGCCATTTTCGGGCCGCCGAATCGACCGCATCCTGAGGCCGACACAAATGGGAATCCATCGGGAGTAATCACACCGATTACTCGCGAATCCGGCCCAACGATGAATATGAATTTTCGAACTAAAAAGCGGTCCGTCGTACAGCAGGCTTGCGTGTCGGAGGAGGAATCAGGCTCGCCATCTTCCGGATCATCGCCAACACCAAACGCTTGTCGCCATCGGACAAGCTCGTGCTGTAGCGCTTGATCTCAGAGAGAAAGCGAATCTCGTCATCGGAAAGCTCGCCCAGCATTTTCTGCGTATCGCGGTCGTGCGCCGTTTCCGTGCCGGGGAAAAAATCCGCCAGGCTGATGTCCATGGCTTCGGCGATTTTCGCCAAGGTCTCCAGAGAAGGCACCGTGTGCCCATTTTCGACTCGCGACAGATAACAGCGAAGCAGCCCGGTCCGCCGCTCGATATCGCCCTGAGACAATCCCCGCTGCCCCCGGTATGACCGGATAACCTCGCCAATATTAACCTTTGGTTTTTCCTTTGGCATGCTGCGCTTCCTTAAGCGTGCGGTATGTTACGCAGGCGATAATAGGCGTGCAAGAGGATTTTGGCCCTCGGTACGCATCAGTACATGGTCTACAACAGATCGGCTTGGCTCTGGGCGGAGGCCCTGGACTTTGCGGCTGAGCGCCGCTTTAGTGATCAAGGCGAGCTAATCGCGAATTGCCGCAGATCGCTTGAACACCGTAGGAACAGTGGGAACGAAAATTCCTGCAGCAGGGTTCGAACCCTGTTTCTGCCCGCGGCAAACAGCTACTCGGCTGGTCAAATTGTTGGCGCCGCGATTGCGATTGCTTCGGTACACGTTCTGCTTCCATGAAATCTCTTGTGTGCGCGGCGCCCGTGCCCCTGCCTGCGCGCTACGCATCATCCTGGGCGAATCCGCCGGCGCGAAGGAGTTGGTCCTCAAGTCGCAGTTACATTTTGTATCGGCAGCGTTGGATGGAATACCGCCGCTATCACCGGAGGCTGATCCAAAGCTGATTGAGAGGATCTCATCGGTGTCATAAAGGTGGACCTTTCCGTTCACGGCAAATTGCACAGCGCGTTCGGTCCCGCCTAAATACTTACCTTGAACAAAACTGCCATTTTTCAATTGCAGGCTGTCGGCCCGCATTCTTGCCGCCAGCATCAAGAGAAGCCCCGTCAATACGATCAAGATCAATCTTCTATGCGACATGGCGTCCTCCCGTTTCTGGGGTGAGCCTTCGCGAACCTTACGTGCGCATTCACGAGGTCGCCGGGACTGGGACTTTCAGGATACACCCTCGTCGCACTGACCGATGTCGATTTGTCGGGGGATACAGGAAAAGGGGTAAGGAAGGCGCCGGCTCCCCGTATGATTCTGTGGGCGGAGCCGGCGCGCTAATTGCTAACTGCGATGCGCCTACTGTGGACCCAGTTCAATCAATACGAACGTGCTCGGAATGGCCTGGGGTCGCGGCCGCGGATTTTCGGGCGTTGGTGCGCCTGCCGCCTTGTAATCCGCCGTCTCTGTGAAGACATGATGCGTTTTTGTGTCAAGCGCCATTGTCCGTGCGCCAAATTGAGTGGGAACATTTCCGATGACCGTGTATTTATCGGCCGAGTCTTGATGAATAACGGTTACGAAACCTTCTCGGACTGTGGCAAAGATCAGCCCCGTGCCAGGATCGAAGCCGTTGCCGTCCGGATCGCCGCCGATTGCCGGTGTCGCGACCACCTTGCCGCTTTCGGGGTTGAAGACCGCAATCATCTTGTCGCAAGCGGCAAAGAAAAGATGATTCTTCGTGTCCGCTGCCAGAGCGGACGGCCCATCGCACGGCGCCAGAGACCAAGGACCGCCCTTCTTCGCCAGAGTTTTCGTATCAAAGCTGACAATCTTGCTGGAATCTGTCAGATTCACGAAGATGTTACCCCGGCCGTCCAGCGCGGGTTCCTCCGGTTTTCCGCCAAGGTCGATCGTGCCCACAACCTTATCCGTTGCGGCGTCGATCACCGTTGAGTTGTTGCTCCGGGCGTTCATCGTAAACACACGTTTCGTTGCCGGATCGTAAAGAATCGAATCGGGATTCTCGCCGGTCGTCTTGATCTCGCCCGTAACCTTCAGGGTCTTCAGATCAAACACCGTCACTGTCGCTGCACCACCATTACTGGTGAAGCCCTTGCCCAAATCGGTTGCAAGCGCCACGCCGTGAATCCCCTTTGTGTTGGGAATATCGCCGAGCGTCTTGCCGCTCGCTTCGTCTATGATCATTAAATGATCGCCACGCGCGACGTACAGGCGGTGTGCATCGGGATCCACCTTGATGTAATCCCAGCCACCCTCGCCGCCCACGGGGATTCTTCTGATGACCTTGTAATTTTGCGCCGATACCGTACTTGCAAAAATCAGGACCAGCGAAGACGCCAGAACGCAGGCCCAGCACAATAGCCCTAAGCCTCGCCGCAACATATATGCCTCCTCCTGAGTCGCTTGCTGAATGGGCCCCGCTGCATCATTTTCGGAACCCTATTTTGCGAACATTTCCCTGCACGCCCAACTACAACCCGTAATTTCTATACGCCCAGACTGGGCTGGTCCTTACGATTCATGAAGTATTCCATTGCCGGGGTAATCACCAGCGAAAGAATCATCGATATCAGAATGCCGCCGATGACGGCGATGGCGAGCGGCTGCAGCATCTGCGAGCCCGAGCCGATGGCCAGGGACAGCGGCAGCATTCCGGCGACGGCGGCCATTGCCGTCATGACAATGGGACGAAGACGGCGCCGGCCCGCTTGCACCATAGCCTCTTCGGGCGAGAATCCCACAGAACGAAACTTATGATTCGCATCGAGCAACAAAATACCATTTTTGGCCACGATCCCGATCACCATGATCAAGCCCATGAACGATGAAACGTTGAAGGTTGTATGCGTAATCAGCAGCGCAAAGAATACGCCGGAAGTAGAGAGCACGGCGGACGAGAGAATCGCCAGCGGAGCTGAGAACGCGCGAAATTCGAGAAGCAGCACAATGAAAACAAGCACCAGGGCAAGCAGCAGAACAGTCACCAGATCCCTGAACGATTTCTGCTGCTCTTTGTAAGTGCCGCCGTACGCGACTCGTATAGAGGGCGGCAGCTTCAGAGCGTTCACGGCTTTCTGCACTGCGGCAACGCCCGTCCCCAGGTCGAGCCCTTCCAGTCGCGCCGTTACGGAAACGTCTCTTTGCAGATTATCGCGAATGACTTCGATCTGGCCGGGGACTTCATTGATGTCCGCCACGGCGGCGAGAGTCGTTGTGCCGCCATTTGAATTTACCAGCATCGTGTGGCTCATGGCCTCGAGCGAGGAGCGGGTGTCTTTTGGATACCGCACTCGGATGATGTAAGGCCGATCGTTAACGACCACGGGAGTCGTCGCGGGCTCGCCGTCCACCATGGCTGAAGTCACAGTTGTTAGTTGATCGGTCGTGAACCCGGCCTTGGCGGCGCGTACGGGATCAATCGTGAAAACGACGGCAGGTCCACTGGTGGTGCTATCGATGCCGTTATCGATGTCCACCACGGGTTTCTTGCCGTTGATATAAATGCCTTCGAGGGTATCCGCAACGCGCGGTGCCCACTGCTTCAGAGCTTCCACATCATCGGAGAAAAGCTGGATCACGATCGGCTGCGGCGCGCCCGTCAAATCGCCGATCATGTCTTCGAGCACCTGGTGGAAATCAACATCGACTGCGGGTTCCGCGGCGGTAACCTTGGCGCGAACGTCGGCAAGAATTTCCTCGATGCCGCGCTTGCGGTTCTCTTTCAGCTTGACAGATATGTCGCCGGTATTTGCTTCCGTAACCGCTGCCAAGCCAAGCTGCAAACCGGTGCGGCGCGACGTGCTTTCTGTTTCGGGCAAAGTGCGTACGATCTGCTCCATGTGCGAAACCATGCGGTTGGTTTCCTGAAGCGAACTGCCCGGCGGCGTCACGTAATCGAGAATAAAACCGCCCTCATCCATAGCCGGCAGCAAATCGCTTCCGAGCGCTTTGTAACTGAAATACGAGATAACAATCAGAATGGCGCACAGCCCGGCGAGCCAAACGGGATGAGCAAAGGCCTGCCGCAACCAGCGCTCGTAGAACTGAATAATGCGCTCGAACCAGCCTCCACGCAGCGAGGCCTCTTCCGCCGCCATCATGCGCCGGATCTGCTCGATCTCTGCTGCTTCCGCAGAGGTGGGTTCGTCCCCGGCTGGGGCTGTATTCCGCATATCTATGTTGTTGGCACCGTTGCCGAATTCCTCGGCACCGTTCGTTCCGTTGGTTCCATTTACTTCCGGTGCTGTCTCCTTGCCACGCCGGATGAGGAAAGTTCCTAGATTGGTAGTCCAGGAAAGCGCCAGAACAAGCGAGGTCAGCAACGAAACGCTCATGGCAATCGCCAAGGCGCGGAAGAACGTCCCCGTCACCCCGGTGATGCTGATCAGCGGGAGGAAAACGACGATCGGGGTCAGAGTCGAGCCAATCAGCGGAATCGTCAATTCCTTCAGCGCACTCGCCACAGCCCGCAGGTGGCCTTCGCCACCGTCGCGATGCAGCACGATGTTTTCTACCACGACAATCGCGTCATCGATGACCAGTCCGCCGGCAGCGGCGAGTCCGCCAAGCGTCATCATGTTGAAGCTCTGGCCCATAATCTTCATCACGATGAACGTCACCATGAGGGTTACCGGCACAACCAGCCCGGTCATAACGGCCGTACCCCAATCGCGCAGGAAAAGCCAAATGATGAATCCCGCCAAAAATAAGCCGATCACGATGGCATCTCGAACACTGCCAATCGATGCTTTCACGAGATTGGACTGGTCGTAAAACACCTGCAGGTTCACACCGGAGGGCAAACTCGGCAAAATCTTTTGAATTTCATCATGCACTTCATTGGCAACTTCTACGGTATTGCTGTACGGCTGACGGTTGATGCTTACCAGCACCGCCGGTTTGGCGTTCGCCGTCACCACGGTATAGGCCGGCGCGGATGACGGCGTTACCGCGGCGACATCCCCTATGCGCACCGGCACGTCGCCGTTGGTCTTCACGACGATGTTTGCGATCTGGTCGGAATTCTCCGCCTGCGACGTTACCAGTCCGAGAAAGAGTTGATGGTTGCGGCTGAGCAAGCCCGGCGAATCGATCAGGTTGGTGTGATTCACCGCATCCAAGATGTCCTGCAGCGCCACGTGCGCGCGAAGCATTCGCGCCGGGTCGGGCGTAATTTGAAACTCGGGCTGCTGCCCGCCCTGAATCAACACACTGGCCACGCCATCGAGCCGGTTGAGCCGAGGCTTCAGATCGTAGGTAGCCAGCTCCCAGAGCTGCGTCTGCGGAACCTTGTCGGAGGTGATGCTGTAGCCAAGAATGGGGAAACTGGAAAAGTCGAGGCGGTGGCTCTCGATTTGAGCCGTCGAAGGCAGCGTGCTTTGGATGCGTGCAATCGCAGACTGCACTTGCTGGAGCGTCAAAACCATGTCCACATCCCAGCTGAAGTCCAGATCGATCTCGGCTGAACCACGGCTGGTAATCGAGCGGACATTCTGCAGCCCGGGCACGCTATTGACCGCTTCCTCGATCGGGCGCGTAATCGTTACTTCCATCTGGTTGATGGGCATAACGCCGTTATCCACGCCGACGATAATTCGCGGGAAATTCGTGGTCGGGAAAACGGCGATCGGCAGGGTAAACGCTTCGTACACGCCGATGACCGCCAACGTAATAATCATGAAAATGATGGATTTGGAATGACGCGCAAACCAATACTGGTTCGGGTCTTCGACGGGCACCACGCGGCGCGGCGGCGGCACGGTCGCCGTTGCCGTTTTCATCGAAGTCGTTGTCGTCTTGTTTTCCATGGCCTCTACCGTCAACCCACGTCAGTTTTTCTTCAAAGCCTTAAGTCTCAAAGTCCCGGAGAATTCCCGTACCATCCGGACTATTGATCTTCATCATCATCATCAGGAATATTCGGAGGTGCCTGGACCTGAATATTCGTCTTTGCCAGGATCGGATCGTCTTCCTGGGAAAGCGCAAAAGCCCCCACCGTCACTACGCGCTCTCCACCTTGCAGTCCTTTCGTGATCTGCACATTGTCCCCGTCGCGGATGCCGACCGTCACCTTCTTCTTCTGCGGCTTATTGTCGGTATCGAGAATGATGACTGACGTCTCGCCATCCGGGCTGGTCAGCAGCGCCTCGGCCGGAATCACGATGGCATGCGGAACCGATTGCGCCACCATCTGCACCTGAACGTTTGTTCCGGGCTTCATGCGCTCACCGGGATTGGGAGCTTGCACCCAGACCTCGACCGTCGTGCTATTGGCATCGAGAGCCGGGCTGACCAGGCTTACTTTGCCTTTTAACGCGCCCGGCTGCCCGGGAACAGAGATCGTCGCCGGATCCCCCACTTTGAGCTGCGCGGCTTGCTGCTGATCGATGTGCGCGCGAGCAACGACTTGTGAGATGTTCATTACCGTAATAATCGGCCCCGAATTCGAGGCCATTTCCCCCGGATAAACTGGCCGGTCGGTGACCACGCCATCGATCGGACTCACTATTTTGGAATAACTCACACTTGCCTCAGCGCCAGCACTATGGGCTTTAGCCGCCTCCAATTGAGCTTCCGCAACCTTAAGGTCGAGTTGCTTCTGAGAGGTGTCATACGCATTGCGCGCCTGGATTAATGCTACGTTGGCATCGTCGACATCTTTGGCGGAGGCTGCTCCCTGCTTATAAAGTTCCTGCCGTGCGTCATACAGCTTCTGCGCTGCATCCAACGTCTCTTTCGCGAGCCTGCGGTCTTGCTCTGCTTTTTGGATTGCCTGCTGGTAGCTAACTTCCGCCTGAGATAAGGTTCCTTGGCTCTCCTGTTCGCTCGCAATCAGATCGGAATTCTCGAGTTCGGCCAGTAGTTGGCCTGCATGCACCCTGCTTCCCTTCTCGACGTAGAATTTTTTCACTGGCGCCGTGATCTTCGGGACGATCGCGGCCTGTTCCAAGGCATACAGGGTCGCTTCGGCTACCACCTTACGGTCGATAGCCTGGTTTTCCGCCGCGCCCACCTGCACGGTCACGGTCGGAGCCGCCTCAACGCTCTTTTCCTTGGCGCATCCCGAGGAAAGAAGCGCCGTAGTTATAGCAACGCCGAGCAAACCACACGCCCAGCCGCTTGCAAACGTATGCCTAGAAGTTGTCTTCAGATTTGAGGTGTGCATTGCTCTTTTATAGCCGTTCATATTCCTGTCTTAACCTTTTTATTAGAAATTTCCGGTGAATGTCTGCAGGGTTGCCAGCGCGTTCCGATAACGCACCTGAGCGTCATCATACGCATTGCGCGCCGCAATCAAAGTCGTTTGTGCATCGACGACTTCCAGCGACGTGGCCGCCCCGCCCTGATACCGTAATGTCGTGAGACGCAAACTCTCTGCCGCCAGATCCGCAGTCGAGCGGAGCTTATCTACCTGGTCGCGCGCCACGGTGGCTTCATTATAAGCTGCATAGAGCTCCGCGAGTACACGGCGTTGGGTCTGGCTCAGCGAGACTTGGGCTTGTTCCTGCCTGAAATCCGCTTGACGCAACTTGCTCCTGAGAGTGCCCCAATCCCACAGCGGCACAGTCAGTGTAGCCGAAATATAATAGCCCAGCGTCGGTGTGGCACCGGCCTCAGGAAGGGCTGAGTATACGCAATGAGTCGCCACGCAGTTCGATTCCATGCCCCAGACCGGATCGAGAGAAATTGCTGGCAGAAACGCAGCCCTGGCACTTTTTACGTCGACGTTGGCTTGGCGCAGACTCTCTGTCGCGACTCGAATATCCGGATTCATTTTGCCAGCCATCTCTTGGGTCTCGCCGAACGTCGGCAACGGGCGGGGTGAATCCAAGTCGTCTACCGCCGTGAAGTTCTCGTCGAGCGTCGGAAAGACTAAAACCGAAAGGTCTAGCCGGGCATTTTCCATGGCGAGATTCGCGTCTGAGTAAGCGGCTTGCTGCTGTTGATACTGAATCTGCGCCCTGACCACGTCCGCGTGCGCCGCCTGGCCCGCCCGCTCCGACTCTTCGGTGATCTGCAGGAACCGGCCGGCTTGATCCAGCGCTTCCTGCGCCGTCGCATATTTGCGTTGTGCGACGACCAATGCATAGAAGGCCTTGGTCACCGTAACCGTCAAACCTCTGAGGGCTATTTCTGCCCTTGCAGCCGAAATGGCTTCTGCTGCCTGAGCCTTCTTGTAGTCGTAACCTCCAAGAACATTGGCTGTAAGGTCCTGATGCACGGTGGCCCATTCACGGTAGACATGAATACCATCGTTGGTCACAAATCGGCCGTTCGGAGTAATGCCGTTGCCCTGCGTACCCAAGTATTCGCTTCGGAACCCAAGTTGCGGCAACCGCGCGTTCCTAGTCTGCAGGCGATCTTCCCGCGCCGATCTCTGGTCGGTCAGAGCCGATAAATATTCCGCGTTGTATCTCTGCGCGCGTTGTAGCGCATCCGCAAGGGTAATAGCCGCGGGAGGGCCCGTCTCTTCCGCTGGTTTGGGCGGATAGACCAGTTGTATCGGCGGCTGAGCCGTGCTCGGAGCAGGCTGCTGAGCCGGCTGAGTTTGCGCTTTCAGCATCGGCGCTCCCGTGAAGATCAGAAAAAGTGCTGCTAAGACTGGCGCAGGGGCATGAAAATGAGTCCTGCCCCGCGCTCGCACGGCAATCACCGTCCCACTCACCAATTTCTCACGCGCAGCAGTCACCTTGCGTTGTCCTCCCTCTGAATTTGCTTGGGTATTCGTTGCATCAGGTGAATCGCAGGAATTTTGCCTGTGCCGGGAACAAAGAGTACTCAGCCTCTAGATGAATGCCCGACAGTGTCCGTTTCGCCATACCATCCGCAGCCTTGGTTCAGAAGCTGCCTTCTACACGGCACTCGCAGCCTCCTCCGAAATTCGGGAAGATAATCCGCTTTAGATTAAGGTGACCTTAAGATTTCGCGCCCTGTGTTGAGGCGCCCCGCCCGGCACAGGGACCGAACGGGGCGTCATTTACCGGGGTCTCAATGGGCTTACTGTATAAAGCGGGATATTAAGCAGAGCTTAAGACGAACTGAAATTCACCTTAACCCGGGCCGCGCTAAGCGGCCCCATCTGCGCTGCCAACCGGGAGTTCCACTCTCACTTCGGTACCTCGGCCGTTGCCGCTGAAGGCTTGAATTTGTCCGCCGTAGGCCGCCACCATGGCGTTACAGATCGCCAGTCCCAGTCCGAATCCGCCCGTCGAGCGAGAACGCGACGGATCACCCCGGTAGAAGCGCTGAAAAATGTGCGGTAACTGTTCCTCGGGGATGCCCGGTCCCGAATCTTGAACCGATACGCGGGCCGTACCCTCTCCGTTCCGTTCGACGCGAATAGCCACTTTTGATCCCGCTGGACTGTACTGCACCGCGTTTTCCAGCAGGTTAACCCAGATTACCTCCAGATCCTCGGGATCCGCCTGCAGGTGAACCTCTTGCGGAGCAACTAATTCGATCCGAATGTTCCGCGCATGCGCCAGGGCCTGGATGCGCGCCATTGCTGCCTCGCAAGTGGATGTCACTTCGGTTACGCCCAGCTTGCGGTTCATACCGGTATCCACCCATTGTTCGATGCGAGCCAGCCTGAGCATACGCGCCAAGAGGTCTTCCAGGCGTCCGCAATCGTCGAGCATGCTTTCCAGACCGGCGCGATACTCCTGCTCCGGCCTCGGCCGCTGCAACAGCGTCTGGAGCGTTGATTTGACAATGGCCACTGACGTTTTCAATTCGTGCGCCGCATCGCTGGTGAAATCTCGTTGCTGGCGGAAGGATTCCCGCAGCCGCTCCAGCACGGTCTCAATTGCCGTAGTCAGAGGAGCCAGTTCCCGCGCACTCGAGGCTTCGGGAGGCGGCCGAAACTCCCAATTCAGCACCGATATCGCGCCTGCCTGTGTGGCGAATTCTCGCAATGGCGAAAGGCCACGGCGCACCGCCCAGGCCGCCACTGCGCTGACGATGAAAAGCAAAAGTAAACTCACACCGGCTACGGAAACGGCCAGCTCTTCAAGCTGCTCGCGCATGGCCACACGCGATGATGCGTAAATCACAGTTACGCGTTGTGGCACGCTGATGTTTTCTTCGCGATCGAGTACCGGCACATCGCGCAGAACGATGGCCCGATATGGAAAACCGTTCAGCAGGAAATTGCCGAACGTCTTGCCGTCCTCCAACTCCACCGGAAGGGGTGAGGCAGAGCGGGCCAGCAATTCGCCGTTGCTTCTCCGGATCTCAAAAAGATCCGGATGCCTCCGATTCGTGGCGGCCGGCATGAGTGAAGGATCAAAGATCAGGTTGGAAACGTCTTCATCCGAATATCGAACGGCAGCCAGGGTGTTCGCGGCCCAGCCATTCAGGGCAGCGTCGAAGCCGCGGTCCAATTCCCTGCGGGCGTAGAGTACCGCAACGGTAGTCAGCGCGGCCGTGAGTACAAGTTGACACACAATAACTCTGGCTATGATCCGGCCCGCCAGAGAAAACGATTTCACCGCGGGTTTGGCCCCGGCGCGCTCAGCGAGGAGCGGCTGCTGGGCTTTTTTCTCCGCCCCGGGGAGCGGCAGAGCCGCTTCAGTTTGAGGCCAACTTCCCGACGCCACCGAATCCTCCCTTTCTTAGCGCGACGACTGTCTTACGCGCGTTCACGCTCCGGCCGTAGAACATAACCGTGGCCCCGCACGGTATGAATCAGCTTTACAGGATAATCACTATCGATCTTGCGCCGCAGGCCGGAGATGTAGACCTCGATCACATTGCTGAATTTTTCCCAGTTGTAATCGTAAAGATGCTCGAGCAATTCGCTCTTGGAGATCACCGCTCGTTGCCGGTGCGCCAGATATTCCAAAACGCGGTATTCCATCGGCACAAGCGCGATCTCCTTCTGCCCGCGCCGTACCGTCCGCTCAATCGTATTCAACTGGAGATCGGCCACGGAAATGACCGGAGATCGTTGCCCTTTCCCGCGGCGCACCAATGCTTTGGCTCGCGCCAAAAATTCTCCGAGATCAAATGGCTTCGAAACGTAATCATCGGCGCCTGCATTGAGCAGGCGCACCACGTTTTCCTTTTCGTCGCGCGCCGTCAGCACCAGAACCGGGGTCGAATGGCCCTTCTTTCGATATTGCGTCAGCACGCTTTGTCCATCTAACTTCGGCAGCATGAGGTCGAGCACCATAAGGTCGTAGGCATTCGACTCCGCCAAATACAAGCCCTCTTCGCCGTCGCCCGCTATGTCCACTGCATAGCCCGCGCTTTCCCGCAGCGCGCGGGCCACGTTTTCTGCAAGCCTTTTCTCGTCCTCAACCACCAATACCCGCAAAGCGCCTCCACAGCCGGCCAGAAAGCCTGTCTGGGTTACAAGCGCGGTGTGCGCCGGCCCACGCGAGCGAGGCCAGCCAAAGCCGCGGAATCGACCGTCTGGCAGCACTCATCAGCAAACCTACTTCTTGGCCGTTACAGGCGCGGAAACTTCAAAGGCTCGCTCCGGACTGAAGACCACAACCCCCTTCAGAACTGAAATCGGTTTCGCCAGTTGGTCCGACTTTTTGAGCTTGAGCTGCAGGCCCCGCGCCGTTGCGGTGATGATCTGGGGAGCGGCATTATCGATCTGGTCCTCTTCCAGCGGAAAGAATGTGGCCTTGCTCTCGCTGGTTCCTGTATCGATCGAAAGCAGGAAAAAACCGCCGGCATCGCCGGCCTGCGCCTTCCAACCGGGCGGCAAGAGTTTCGGCGAATTGGCAAAGGTTGTCTGAAATAGCTGCAGATCCGCGGCGCCGCTCGCCCCATTTTTAGATGGAATCGTCAGACTCGCTTGCCCCTTCGCGGGTATGCAAACTTCACGGCAAATCAAGTAGCGGATATCAGCCGATAAAGTCACTGCATTGCCCGCTCTATAATCGGCAGGCGCTTGCATGCGCACCGGCAACAACACCCTGCCCTCGTAACCGTAATCAATGACAATGCCGGTTCCCAGCCGCACGGGAGTAGGCCAACGAATCTCCTTCGCCTGAAAACCAGCCGGGAGTTGCCACTGAAATTTCGGAGGCTCTCCGGAATCCCCCGGATTTACCCAGTAGATGTGCCAACCCCTTTCGAGATCAAAAAGCACGCCTACCCACGAACTCTTTCCAGCCTGAAAGGAATTCGTCTCCGAAATAAGACTTATCTTGGCATGAGAAGCGGTAAACGATTGCGCCGCGGCAATGCCGGCAAAACAAGATGCTGCCATGCCGCAAACCACGGCGATTGAAAAACGTCTCAAGAAGTTCGCCATGTGAGTGATCCTTCCCGAAAACTAAAACCCAGCGGAAGACTGGCCCGCGCTTCCGCGATTTTCCGTAAGCAGCCGCTGCACAACGCCGCGAACTTCCGTCTTCAGCCTCAAATATTCCTGGCCCGTGGCCTGGCTTGCAAATCCCGCGTGCACACTCCGTACGCGGCCGTCTCGGCCCAGGAAAATTGTGGTTGGGTAAGCGCCAAAATTCACCAGTTCCGGCAACTTCTGATTGATGTTATCCACGGTCCCAGCCAAAAGCATGGTGTACGGTATCCCGAAGCGCTTCACAAAAGTCTGGATGTGCCGCCGCGCCAAGGCCGGGTCGTCATCGGCTTCAAACATCAATCCAACGATTTCCAACCCCCGCGGTTGAAATTCCTTGTACAAATCGACCAGGAAAGGAGCTTCATCCTGGCAATTCGGGCACCAACTGCCCCCGATCGCCAAAAGCACTACCTTACCCTTGAATCGCGCGTCGGTATTCGACACGATCTTTCCTTGCATATCCGGAAAGCTGAATTGGAACGGAACGGTTGGGTCTTTGACGCTCGTGTAGCGGGTAGGATCAGGTGGGTCTGGAACGCCTTTGGCTCGCGCTTCGCTCTTGCGCACGGCCACATAGTCCGCACTGCGATTCAGCGCGATACTCAGCGTGCCATCCTTGTTGACTCTGGCCTCAAAAAGAAGCGGCCCTTGCCCGGCAAAATGGCTTAAAACGAGCTGACCGTTTTGCCAGCGGCCAGTTAAGAAGCCCGTATCGCCATCCACGCGCAGAATCGAACCGGAAACTTCGGCCCCCGACTGGCGCAAAAATAAATTCCAGGTTCGCCGGTCGCTGTCGGTCTTAATTTCCTCGGGCAGGCGCCGCATTTCCCAATTGCCCGCCACCTGCGGCGCCGAAGCGGTCTCAGCAGGAGCGGGCGTGAAGCGTTTGGCACGGATCAGAAGCGGCTGCGCGCCGGGGCGGTTCACGCGATACGTGCCAAAGAATTGATCACCGACGAAGGTAACGTCGAGCGTCGTATCCAGATAGTCGTAATTCAGCTCCAAGCGATTATTCGCAAAGCTTCCCGAACTCGACGCAATTTTGCGGTCGCCCTCGAAAAAGAAACCTTGCACTTGCGTACCGCTCTGAGCGATCTCAAACCGAAAAGGAATTTCCAACTGATTGGCTACAATCCTTGCATCCCATAAACCGGAAATACCGGACTGGGCTCCCGCAGGCATAGCCGAGACCAACCACGCCATGAGAACAGCAAAACACAGGGGGAGAATCCTTCTCACAATGAAGAAATTATATCACCGAGTAAACGCTGAAACGCTGGGAACCCGTGGAGGAGGAAACAGCTTCGCAATTTCACGCTTTGCTTATCATTCCGAGCATCGATGCAGATCAGAGCATCAGTGCGGGAACCCTCGGGGATTCGCGCGCCAGCCTGGCCGAATTAGTGCGTCATCGGATAGATGATGTAGTTGATGCCCATCCGATAAGCAAACGAGGAAAAGCGTTCGGGATAACGCGGATCATCGGCGTGTTCCCAGGCGTCGCCGATATGCATATTGAAGCAGATGGCGACCATGATGCGGCCATTTTCGTCGCGGATCGCCTTCCATTCGGGATAGATGCCATCATTCTCATAGGTGCGGCCGGTGTAAATGTATTGGTATCCGGGCACCTGCGGCCGCTCGTCCAGATCGTAAAGAACATGGAAAATTTCGTCTTTGTTCGTCAAATCCTCGATCGGACGATCGGGAATGACCTTGCGCATTCCAACCATGAAACTCGCCCAAGCCGCCGCGCCGTGAAAGCTATCCACGATCAGGAAGCCGCCGCGCTGCAGATATTCACGCATGCGCTTGGCTTGCTGATCGTTGAAATCCCAGTCGGCCACGTTGACGGCATACATCCAGGGCCAGTTAAAAATCTCGTCGCTGTCCGGGTCCAGAACTTCCTGAAATGGCCGCGCATCAATGCGAGTCAGGCGCAAAACGCCCTGAACGAATTGGCGATCCGCGCGTGGATAATCTTCCGACCAGCCGCCGTTGCGGAAATATCCGAAGCCGCCGAACCCGCCATAGCTGGCCATGCGCGTGGGATAGCGAAGGCGAGCAAACGCGAACTCGTCTTTTTGATTTTCGTTTACATTTTCACGATAGCCGCGGTAGCCGTATCCGTAACCACCGCCATAGTAGCCCTGTTGCAGCGCGAGCAATGTGCCGGCGGCACCGAGGAACAAGGACAAGGCCAAACCGCGAGCCAGCAACTTCGTCATGGCAGGTTCTCCGCAGAATAGCAAAATGCGGCGTCTTTTCTCAAGCATTCATGCGCCGAGCCAATACCACCGCAGGGTCGCAAAGGCTATCGATTCGATGCAAGACTCACGAGTAACGGAACAACGCCTTAAAGCCAAAATCCATGTGCATCTGATTGTGACAATGGAATAGCGTGAGGCCGGGCTGATCGGCCATCAGGTCAACCGCCACGCGTCCAAAGCTGGGCACGACGACGGTGTCTTTCATAACGCCGCCGGTCGGTTTTCCGTTCACTTCCACGATTTCGAAAAGATGGCGGTGGATGTGTAGCGGGTGGTCGTCATCGGTTCGATTGCGGAAGAAAATGCGATATTTCGAGCCGGGCTTCAGCACGAATTCGTCCTCGTGTGGAAATTCCTTGCTGTTGATCGTCCAGTGATTGAATCCATGCACGCCGCCGGGGACTTTCTCGAAGATCATGTCAATTGTTTCCGGCGGCGCGGCGGGAGCGGCGGGCTTGCCGAAAACCGTGTAGTCCCATACGCGATTGGTCGGCCGCAGAAACTGGGGCTGACCTTTCTGGTTCTCGTACTCCACGATAATTCCCAGTCCGGCATTGCGATCGGCGTCCGCGGTCGCTCCTAGCGCCCACACGCCTGGGCGGTTCATATCCACGAAGCAATCGACGCGTTCGCCCGGACCCATGGCGATGACGTCCACGGCTTGCGGGTTCGGCACCGGATTGCCGTCCAGCGCGAAGACCTGGAACTTATGCCCCGTCATGGCGATTTTGCGGTTCGAGGTGGCGCAAGCGTTCAGGAAGTGAAACAGGACGCGCTGGCCTTGTTTGACCTGGATCGGCGGGCCGCCACCCATCAACTTGTCATTGATTGACACAATGCGGTAAACGGCCTCATAGCCATTCGCGCCGCGAGGCATGTGATCTGGCTTTTCCGGTTTCGGCGCATTGGGATCTTCGTCTTCGTCGTCCTCATCTTCATTGGCGAGAAACGGCTCCCAGTCGCGGAGAGCGAGGAAAAATTCCTGATCATATTTGCCCGGATCTTTTCCGCTATCGATATAGAAAAATCCGTACTGCCCTGTGTAGGTGCCGCGATGCAAATCGGCTCCGGCCATCGTGTGCGTATGATACCAGCGCGAGCCCGCCGGTCCGGGCGTGAATTGATAGCGGGCACGGCCATGCGAGGGAATCGTGGGCGTGCCTTCTTCTTCCGCGCCGTCAACTTCGGAAGGAATCAACTGACCGTGCCAGTGAACGAGTTCGGGAACATCTGTATCGTTCAGGACGTCTATGGTGACTGGCTTGCCTTCGCGAACGCGAATCAGCGGCCCGGGCGAAGTTCCGTTGTAACCGACGGTACTGAGAGAGCGGTAAGGCGCGAGCTCGACCAGGGCCGTTCCGATTTTCAGCGTGAAATCGGCCGGCCCTTGTGGCGCGCCCGAATTGCGATTTTGAGGCTGCGGCATTCCCGGCATCTGTTGGGCGGGCAGTAACCGGCCCATTCCGAGGCCGCCAGCGAGCGCGCCGCCTATTTTGATGAAATTCCGTCGGTCCATTTTTCCTCTCTTCCCTGCAGCCGAATTCAGTGGCTCAGCAGATTCGGCGTGCTCGCGTGATCCAAAACCACTTTTGCCGCTTACCTGCGCAATAAAATATTTACCGCATCATCCGTAGGCCAGCGCTTTTTCTGTTTGAAAGGTCTCTTTTACCGTCTGGAAGCCGTTATTCGTCGTAAGGGCCTCTTCCCGATATTTGCCCAGAGCAACGAGCACGGGAGTATCCTGAGCCGAAAAGAGAATGGCGCGTTCGCTCTTCGATTCGTTTAGATGCTCGTGATAGGTCCAGCTGGGGATCACGAAAATATCACCCTGCTCCCAATCGAACCGAATGCCAGCGATGATCGTGGCTCCGCGACCTTCAACCACGTGATACACGGCGCTATTCACCTGGCGATGCGCCTTGGTGTGCACGCCGGGCCGGATCATCTGAACCCAGCAGGTCATGGTGTCCATCACGGGACGGCCGGTATGAGGATTGATGTATTCCAGGGCAACGTCATCGAATGGGCTCGCCGCGACCTTGGCGAGATTATTCAGGGCGTGTTCAGTGACCTGCCACTTGTAAACAGAAAGCGGGGAATATCGCGGAACCGGCGGTTCCCAGGCGGGCCGCAACTGGCCGATGCCATATTTCAGGACGGATTCGTCCACAACCGCGGTGACTTGCTGTACATCCTTTGTGGAAGCCTCAAAAAACGGCGCATCAAGATAGTTATTCAGCGGTACATCAAGGGCATCCATCCAGACCGCGGGCTGGTCACCTTCACTGCCATGATCGTGCCAATGCCACGGCGGATTGATTGCGAAATCGCCGCGCTGAAGATAGATCTTGTCGCCCTGAACTGTGGTGTAGGCTCCCTGCCCATCGATCATGAAGCGAATAGCCTGCGCGGTGTGGCGATGCGCTGGCGCCACTTCCCTGCCATTCAGCCACTGCACGGCGGCCCATAGCGTATTCGTCGCGTAGGGAGCTCCGCCCAAGCCTGGGTTCGCCAAGCCCATCGCCCGGCGGTCGCCGCCTCGATCGAGAGTAACCAATTCACCGGCGCGGCGCGCCAGCTTTGAGAGCTGCGACCATTTCCAAAGCCAGGGAATTGTTTTGGGCTGCGGCTGTGAGGGATTAACACTTCGCTCCGCAAGCCACAAAGGTTTGACGTGGCACTGTTCCATCTCGCTGTAGAGCTTTTGAAACTCAGGCTCGGGCACGGATCAACCTCCCGAAAAGCTGTCGCTTGAGGACAAGCGGAGCAGGATGCAGTGCGGTCAAATTCTATATCACCGTTTGCCTTGCTGCCATCCTGAACCATTGCGCCATCGTTTGAACGTGCTTGCGTCGGCCAATTGCCCGCGCGGCGCGCAGAATTTGAGGCGGGGTTTCTGCGCGACCAAGTTCGTGTACTATCCGATGCATGCGAATCTGCTTATTCGACGAAAATCGTCTCGGCGTGGTCAAAAACGAAACGGTGCGCGACGTTACTTCAGCACTCGAAAAACTGCCCAGCCGTCGGTATCCGTTCCCCCAAGGGGACGCGCTTATCGGGGCCCTGCCGTCGCTTCGCGACGCGATCAACGCAACCGCACAGACTTCTTCCGAGAAAAAGCTTTCGGAAGTCCGCCTGCTCAGCCCCGTGGCCAATCCCAGCAAAGTGATGGGCGCGCCGGTGAATTACCAAAAACACTTGAACGAAGTCACAAGCGACCCGAACCTCCACCACCAGAACAAAGCGCACATGCAGGCGATCCATCAATCCGGCTTCTTTCTGAAAGCCAACAGCTCGATTGTCGGCCCATCGGAAGGTGTGGCCATTCGTCACACCGACCGGCGCACCGACGAGGAGGTTGAACTCGCTCTCGTCATCGGCCGGCGCGCGCAAAACGTGCCCGCGGCCGAGGCGCTTGATTACCTAGCCGGATATTGCATCGGGCTCGATATTTCCATCCGCGGCCCTGAAGAGCGCAGCCTGCGTAAATCCGTGGACACTTATACTGTGCTCGGTCCGTGGCTCGTCACCGCCGATGAATTACGCGATCCGTCGCGCCTCGACCTGCAGATCACCGTCAACGGCGAGCTTCGGCAGAAAGCCAATACTCGCGATCTCATCCTGGGCATTCCCGAACTGATCGAATTTGCGTCTTCGTTTTATACGCTGATGCCCGGCGATGTTCTGCTGACGGGCACGCCCGAGGGAGTCGGGCCGATTCATCCCGGCGACATCATGCGAGCGACGATTCAAGGCATCGGGGAGATGACCGTCCACGTCCGCGCGGCATCGTAGCTGCGCGGCACCCTTCCTACCCCGCTTTTTGCACAAGCACTTCATTCCAAACGAGTTATTTTCTATTTTTGAACAACGATATGACTCCGTGGAAGTTATCCGCTGCTGCGAAATTGTTCGAATAGGGTGGCAGGTTCGCGAATGAGCAACAGATCGCATCTGGACGCCGTTCCGTTACCGGGCCCAGCTTCTCGGGGGGTGAGGGTGGTGCCGGAGAAAGGAGTCGAACCAAGCTTCTCCGCTAGAAATACCTATAGCGCCATAGTACCAGTACGCCTGCCTGTCAGCGATTCGCGCTCCAGGCACGAACCTGTGTATGATTTGAGCTTCAGTCAATTTTTCCCCGCGGAGATCCTCAGATGGCCGCAACGACGCACGCCACATTAGAATTCCCAGCGCGGAGCGGATCAATGGTACCGCGATTATGGCTCAGTTCTTGGCTTTCACGAACCCGGCTGGAATCTCAAACAAGGTTCGGTCAAAGGGGAGCATCGGTGGTGGAGGATTAGGTCTTCGGTGTTCCTCCCAGGGGACTACGGTGCTCGTTATTTTTGCTGAACTTGCCCAAGGCTTGTATGGCTTTTCTGTGTAGGTTTTGGACTTCAGGTCGAGAATAAGAAGTTTATTTTGTTTCTGGTTGCCGATGATGACCTTGCGTTCCTGGAGATATTCGAGTCGGTACAAATCTTCACTACTAAACAGCCGAATGCGTGAATCTTCCGCCTTCACCATCTGCCGTGTAGGCTTCTCTTGAGCAAAGCACTGGGAGACGCGAGCGAAGCACCGGGAGACAAATATGAACAAACTCGCAAGGCTGAAATCTCTTCTGCTGATCGTCATGTTCGTCTCCCGGCGATCATATCAAATCAAGGATACACGTACCCGGCGATGCCTTCATAGGTCCAGCCGTAGAGGATGCAATTATTATAAATCTCATCCCATGACGTAGACCAGAAGTGCGTACCGTTACCGGGGCTGTCGTATACCCGGTAGAGCGGAACGGTGCCAGGGTCCTGTTGAGTGTCGATGTAGCCGATATATCCGGCTCCCTGGGGACTCCAAAGGATTCCACCCCAAGGGATATATTTCCAGCTTCCGCTGTTGATTAGAGTAGAAGCCTCACTCTTCCAAGCTGTGTAGAAGTTTTCGCCACTGTTGTAGCTGTATAGAGCGTAAAACGGAACCCACGACGGCCCAGGCGGTGTGCCCTCAGCCAGATGAAAAGCCACTTCTTCAACGTTGTATCCCCAATAGGCTTGAACATAATCGGGGTTTGTTGGTGTGACCATGTAGACGTGTTCGCCCCCGCTGCTGGGAACTCCTGGTCTTAGATAGCCATACATACGATAGATGCTCCCGTTTGTACGCATGTCCACTTTGAACGCCGCTTCTGGGTTCCCGTACCGATCGTTAACAATCACCGTGCTCTCCCCGAACGGAAACGCATTCTGCATCGTGGTGGCAGCGAGTACACCCGTGGTGCTGTCAGTCCAATCCCAATTCAGGGAAGACAGATAGTTTCCATAGTTGTCGTAAACGTCCAAGTAGCCGCTCGGATCGAATCCGTTCGGTGGAGTCACAGCCAATTGGGTTGGAGCATCGATAGCTTCTTGCCACGGACCTTGTTGAATCGCTGATGGGATGCCCGCGATGAATTGACCAAACGATCCAACTTGCGCCTCGCAAGTGATATCAACTTCATCACCGGCATTAACCCACTCATTAACAATGGGAGGGGCAATGTTATCGCAAATCATTTGAACGCCCCACATCTTTGCAACCACAGACCCCGCTGAGCTAACCCAGACCATTTCCCACTCAGCGGGTGTTACGGCGTTTGGTAGGCTTGCACTGCCCAAGAAGGGCGCTTGGCCAAATCCCGAAGTGTGAACATCAAAACTCCGTTGATATCCGGTTTCTTCGTATCCATCCTCGATAACACTTCCTCTGACCTCAACATTATCGGCGCGTACCGGCCCTAGCAGTCCTGCACCGTTCGCGGCAATTTCTACTTGTGTTGCAAGCGTAAAGCCTTCCGGCTCAACGGAACTAGGGCCGGCAGCATACACGGCACATGGAAAAGTTTCACTGTCGCTACTTCCGTTTGTAGTCCCAGTGCCAACAAAATTGGTTCCATTGCTGTAGTAATCACACAGGTCGCAGCCCGTCAGAAACGAAACGGCCAGGACGACGTAAACCAATGCCCCGAGTTTTAACCATGCTCTCATGTTCTTCTCCTCTCCTTGGCTCAGTTGAGGCCAAATAAGTTTGTAGCCTGACCCAAAAGCGTGAGCCCATCCGATTGGCTCAGCTTCTTGAATCCGCCACGAATCGACTCCTGCAATGCAATTCGTTGCTGGGCGGAAGTAAGGAACGGATTGCCTTTATCCTTGTAGGCATCGTTGTTGAGTTTCTGGAAGAGCAGCATCGATAGCAGATGAATCCCCTGGAGAGGAGATAGGGCACCATCTGACTTGATAAAGTGCGGCTCCTGGGTTGCGAGTTGCCATCGTAAAAATGTCAGTTGGCCAGAATCGGTTTGGGTTTGCGACCCCAATGCTTGGGCAACCTGGTTGTATAAGCCCGCCAACTGGTCGATGGTGATTCCGGCTGAAGTGCCATTCTGGAAATTACGTTCGGCAGCGACGATTTTTCCTTCGTATGCTTGCCGAAGTGGTGTCGTAATAGGCAGGCCGTAAAGCATCGAAGTCTTAAAGACGGCGTCAGCTACCCTCATCATTTCCGGGTCTGAGCCGGTCTTGTTGGCCACAGCCGCATCCTCGACTGGCCAAAGAGACTGGGCTCCACGGACTAATAAATGAGCCTCAGAATCCGACGAGCCTTGAGTCTGAGATTGTGCTGAGGGAGCCACCTGGGCGAGCGCCGGGGACGTGAACAAGATCGCCAAAGCGCTCACGATAAACGAGAACTTGAGTGTTCGCATGTGCGTCTCCTTTCGAATGAAATGGTCTTGGGGGTACGTCTGGCGTACCTCTGGGAGTCGAACGGACTACAAAGAAGTCTGTACGCGGGCGGGAAACTACGAGGTCATCCGCGACGTGTCAAGGTGATGTGACAGAATGCGACACAAAAGTGACAGAATTACGAGGCTTCGAGGGATTTCAGAAGGCGTTCGTTGCGTACTACAACCTTGATAAAACGCGGATTGATTTCGTGGGCCTCAATCAGGGAATGTAGGCATACCAATCTGTGACCGGTACTCAAGTCAACCCAATGGATCGATCCTTGGTTCATCCAGCGGTAGATGGTTTGTCTCCTGACGCTCGCCAGCGAGCATGCGAAGTGGACGGGTAAAAACATTTGGTGCCTTTGACATTGCTTGCAGAGACGCCTGGAACAGCACAAGGAAGCCATGACCCCCTCCCGGAGCACTCGATTTGACCTTCTTACTCTCTCGTCAATAACAATGTCAATAGAACTCCAAAAGATTACAGGCTCGCAACAGTTCGAACACAATTCGGTTACTGACGTTAACCTGTTATGCCTCTAGCTGTGTGGCCAACAGTTGTCGGTGGACTAGGCGAAAGGCTACCACCACACTCGCCGGAATGCAATCTGACAGGATGCTGCATGCGCTATCGAAGCGAATCCAAGACCTGCGGCGCGCACGGGGCATTAGCCAGGAGGAATTGGCACATCGCTCCGGGCTCAGCCGCACGGGAATGGGGTTTCTTGAGACCGGACAGCGCTGGCCGCGGCTGGACACGCTGGTCAAGATCGCGGACGGACTCAACATCACTGTCGATGAGCTATTAAAGGGCGTTCACAAGCCTGCCTCCAAACGCCGCACGTAACCTGTCGCCGATCATCATCCGATCATCTCCCAGATTTGTTGCCGTTACAAACCCGCCTTACCACAGCGGTGAAGTAAAAGTCCGGCGCACCGCCTCAAGCATCGCCGGAGAGTTCATCGCCCCCATGTGGCCGACGCTCGGAACGATTTCAATGTCGATATCCGGCTTCACGGGCTTGAGAAGAGGTGCGTATCCTTCGGCGTAAAACTGCTCGTCAGTGCCGCGCACGCCGTTTTGAATCGCGGCAGCATTCGTAGGCTGAACAGCGCAAAGAATGGGGATGCTCAAGCAGCAACGCTGATGTTTCTGGTGTTCAGCGGCGAGATCAAAGCGACCGATCCAGTCTGGCCGGATCGTAGTAGACCGAGAGTTGGTTGATCCTGCGCAAGGCTGGCGTCCGGTACTATGGACGGCGCCAGCTTTGCTTTGGAGAATCAAGGATGCTGATCTCAGTGCAATCCATCGCCTCGAATGAGACCGTCTGGCTGATCTTTGCAATTCTCTGGTTCTTGCGAGTTGGCTGGGCGGTAGCCGGGCGCAAGGCATCCCTCCGGCGCCATCTTGCTACGGCGATCCTCATGGCGTCCTCATTGCTCTTGATCGCGATGATCGTCAAGGAGACGAATAGGCGAGTGGGCGGGCATTATGCTCCAGCGGATGACACGGCTCCGGCGCGGCCTTATGTGAATTACAGAAATGGCATCGAGGAGGGTTGAACTGGATACAGTGGATACAGTGCCGGAGCCAAATTTTGAACCCGGTTTTTTAACTGTATCCAGTGTATCCAATGCGGCCCAAAAACGGTCATTTTTGCTTCATTCGGCTGCAACAGGTTGCAGAGTCGAACGTGAAAAACCCCTGTAAAATCAGCAAAATCGCGCTATTTCCCAAAAAAATTGAAAAAAGGACTTGCCGGAGAAAGGAGTCGAACCTTCACGGGCTTGCGCCCAGCGGATTTTGAGTCCGCCGCGTCTGCCATTCCGCCACTCCGGCGCGCTGCATGAAAATCTATCCGATTCGAGGTGTTTGCTGCAAGGCTGCGACCGGGGTTCGGATGTTTTCGTACGTCTACGGACGGAAAAGCAGATCCCTCGTTGTTTGCCCTCATGAGGACATGAGGGCAAAGTGCCTCGGGATGACAAGCTGTTTGGGGGCACGGAGAAGAGCACAGCGAGAGACGCCCCTACCGCAAGCCATGCGACTTCTTTGAAGCGCAAGCGACGCTCGCGCCGAGAGGCACCGGGTTTGTTCGCCCGCATACAGGCGAACTGCCTCGGGATGACAATTTATTATGCGGCTCGGAAAGGGCAGGCGGCGTGGAACGTTCCATACCAGAGTTCTTGCGTGGAATGAGAAAGGGGGACCAGGCGGTCCCCCTTTGGTAATGCTTGGGTTTGGCGTCGCGACGTGTAATCAGCGTCGCCGACGTACCGTGCCGCGTGAGCGGCGCGAGTTTTGTACCCCTACTGCTGCTCCCGAGTTTTGTTCTAAGCCCGGTGGAGTGATCCTCCTTTCCGTGGCTTTCGAACCTTACAACTCCTGTGTACTGCGGGATTGAAAATAAGGCTGTGACGTAGAACACGGCTCGATGTGATCGAAAAACGCGGGATGCTGCGATTCGAAGAGCAGATCTCGGGCCCTATCCCAATGCATATTGAAGGCAAAAGCAGATCCCTCGTGATTGGCCCACATGGGAACATGCGCGCCAACTGCCTCGGGATGACGAGCTTTGTGGCGGGCGCAACAGTTATGCGGAAGATCGGCGACGGTTTTGCGCCATCGCAGCCGCCGCAGGATCAGCGCCGATCGGGCCATGCATTTTTTGCTGAACGCGTCACATCGAGACACGAAAAAGCAATATCTCGCCACATCCCAATGGGTGGAAACCCGGCAGGAGTTGCGGGAGCCGCATTCAAGGCCCGCCTTGAGCGGGCGCCCTCGGCGCCAAATGAGCAGCAGATTTTCAAGTCCGAAATAGGGCCGGGTGCGGGATGACGCGAATGAACCGGCGCCTTCACTGAACGCGGACAGTGACTTGCGCAGACTTGATGTGGCCGGCGGCGTCTTCGGCGGTGAGCGTGTACTCGGTCGTTTTCGTGGGCGAAACCTGGACGCAATGGATGAACGCCGGCCAAACGGGCTGCGATTGCGGTTCGAGCTTCACCGATTGTGCATTGGAGACACTGTAGCAGAGATCGGCGGTCTGGCCCGATTCGATGCGATTCGGGTCCGCATAGAATTTAAGAATGTCGAAGCGGTTTCCGCCCATCTCCTGATAAACGCGCTCGGCATCGGATTTCTCTTTCGCGGCTGCTGCCGCGGCTGCTTTAGCGTTAATGGCCTCGTTTTGCTGCCAGCGGGCGTAAAAAACCCAGCCTACGTAGCCGGCGGCAATGACAAAAACCACAGTGGAGACAAGAAGATAAATGCGAATACCGCTGCGGGGCTCCGGAGGCGCCGGATCATTGAACATGTTCACTTCGCTATGTCAAAGGCAAAAGCAGACCCCTCGTTGTTTGCCCGCATCAGGATGCGGCCAACCTGCTTCGGGATGACGATCGTATTTGCGGAGCGGAAAGCATCGCCGCCAGCCACGAGCTAAAATCGAACGCTCGAGAGCATGCGGTCGAAAGCCGGTTTCAGCCGGTCAAAGTTGGCCTGCGGGGCAACGAACACAAAGAAAATGGCGTTTCCGCCGCGAGGCACCGCGACCAGCCAGTCGCGCTCCGGCTGGGGTTTGCCGTCGGATCCCGGCATAGGCGAAACGGTCGTAAGCTGAAGACTGCCTGCCCGCATCCCGGCGACAGTAATCGAATCCACGTTCCCGTTCTGCTTCATATTCGCATCGCCGCTTTCCAGACTCTGGGCGATCTCTGTGGTCACCTGTTCAGGGTTGTTATCTGATCCCGACAATTTTGCAGACTGAATCACCACGCCATATGCGATGGCGCCGCTTGCCACGCCGGCGGAGGGTGCGATCGTCACCGAACTTTGCTGGCCGGAAATCACCTGCCAATTGTCCGGGTAATCGAGAGTCACACCGCCAACGTTCGTGTTCTTGAATTTCGAACTCGGCTGGACGGCGGAAATGGGAGCAGCGGGCACGGTGATCGCCGGGGCAGCGTTTCCATTGGCGGGAGCGCCCGCGAGTACGGCTCCGTTTTTCGCATTTTCCGCCTTCCATCGGCCGCTCTTAGCGCCGGAGGCAATTTCCTGCGCGGTATAAGCATGTACCGCCATAGCGTGCTTGCGGGCTTCGGCAAACTGGGCGCTATCCGCACTGTAATTTTCGGGTGGCCAGTTTTGAACTTGCTTCTGAATGGCCTCTTGGCGATTGCCGGGGTCCGGATGGTCGCTCAAAAACTGCGGTCCATTGTTGGAGTTGGCCCCGATCTTTTTGAAAAAATCAGCGAGGGCCATGGGATTGTAGTGCGCGTGCCACAAGAGGATCGCGCCAAAAGCATCGGCCTGGGACTCGTCAGCTCGGGAGTACTTCAGCAGCAAGGCACCCGCGCCAAGCTGGACTCCAGTTCCTATCGCGGACCCGCCTACCGCTCCGGCAATGGCTCCGATGATGCCAGCGATTTCGCTTTTGCGAGCTTGCTTCGCGCCATGCTGCATATATACGTGGCCCATCTCATGGGCCATGACGCCCGCGAGCTCCGCCTCGTTATCTGCGGCAGTGATCGTGCCGACGTTTACGAACATCGGGCCGCCGGGCAACGCGAATGCGTTTACTTCTTTTTGCGCTACCACGTGGAATTGATAGGGCCAGGTGCGATCTTTGGGAATCACCGCGACCAGGCGGTTGCCGAGCGCCTGGATATATTGAGTTTCCGGACTCGAATCCGGCAGAACAGGCATTTGCTGATACACCTGGGTGGCGGCCTGCAGGCCGAGCTTTTCCTGCTGATCGCGGCTCATCGGAGCGCGGCCGGGGTCGGGGAATGGCGGCGGCGCGGTCACCGCCAGAACGGTCAGGCCGGCGGCAAAGCAAATTGCCAGACAAATAGCTGCACGACGTAGAGGCGACGATTGCTTTTTTCCGGGGTGGATTCTCATGGCTCCGACCTGAAAGAATCGGCCGTACAGCAGAGGCTGCGTGCGGCCTGAACCTACTGTGTGTGATGCGCCGCAGCGGCCGCAGGATAGATGCAATCCCGAGCTGGACAGAATATAGCGATTTGCAGCCGGAAAGGAAATGGCGCGGGAGAGAGCTCATTCCCCTTGTGAAGGGCCGCAGGGGTTTGCTACTGTTCGCGCAAGTGCGCCTGCACGGCTGAGCGGCCACTGCACATCTTACCGAGGCTCCGATATGCAATCATCAACCAAAACTGCAGGAATTACGGTTGTTCCGACCGGCGGCGCTCTAGGCGCGGAGATCCGCAACGTCGATTTGCGAACGATTGACGATCGTGATTTCGCCGTCATTGAAGGCGCTTGGCACGATCACCTGGCGCTGATCTTTCGCGGCCAAGAATTAAGCGATGAGGACCTTATCGCGTTCAGCCGAAGATTTGGCGAACTGGACTGGGCGCCGGTGCAGGAGTCGGGGCGGAGGTTCGTCGAAGGTCATCCCGAGATTTATGTCGTTTCGAACGTGGTTGAAAATGGTGTGCCCATCGGCAGCCTCGGCGCAGGTGAGGCGACTTGGCACACCGACATGTCGTATCTTGACGTGCCGCCAAAGGCCAGCATGCTCTACGCGTTGGAAGTGCCGGCGAGCGGAGGCGACACTTATTTCAATAACATGTATGCGGCGTACGAAAGCCTGCCCGAGCAGGTGAAGCGACGCATCGATGGACTTTCCATCAAGCACGATGCGACTTATAACAGCGGCGGCTATTTGCGGCAGGGAGTGATGGCAGTGGACGATCCGATGTCGTCGCCGGGCGTCTACCATCCACTCGTCTGCACGCATCCGGAAACGCTGCGACGTGTTCTTTATCTAGGACGCCGGCGCAACGCCTACCTCGGAGGTTTGCCCCTGACTGAATCAGAGGCGCTGCTCGATCAGTTGTGGTCCTATGCGACGCGGCCGGAACTTGCCTGGGGGCACAAGTGGCGGGTGGGAGACCTGGTGCTGTGGGATAACCGATGCACGATGCACCGGCGCGATAGTTTCGATAACTCGTCCCGGCGCGTCATGCACCGAACCCAGATCCGGGATAAAGTTGCACCGAAACAGTAAGCGAGAATGCATATCCAGACTCATGCGGAAAAAAACCCCGCGTCTTCGCGTGTGCTAAGCGCGCCGCGGACTGTGCTGGGACTGCTCTGTCTGCTGTATCTCACTCTGTTCGTCGTGCGCGTGGCAATCTCAGGAGTCGCGCCTCTCATCAGGACGGATCTGCGGCTCAGTAATACGGAGCTCGGTCTGGTTTTTTCGGCATTTGCCATCCCTTACGCCGTCTTTCAACTCATAGGAGGATGGATCGGAGACAAGTGGGGCGCGCGAATGGTTTTGTGCGTCTCTTGTGGCGTAGTGGCGCTGGCGACGGCGCTGACCGGGCTCGTCGGCGGATTTGGCACGCTATTCGCGGCCAGGCTAACGCTGGGGTTCGGAGAAGGGGCTACCTTCCCCACGGCCACGCGCGCGATGGCCAGCTGGATACCCGAAAACCGCTGGGGATTCGCTCAAGGAATTACCCATTCGTTTTCACGCATCGGAAACGCCATCGCGGCGCCGCTGGTGGCGTGGACGGCGGTGCTCATCACATGGCGCGGCTCGTTTGTGGCGATGGGGGTTGCCAGCACGATTTGGGTGCTTCTGTGGGGGTGGTTTTTCCGCAACGATCCGCGCGAACATCCGGCGATCACTGATACCGATTTGGCTGAACTGCCTAAGCCGAGTGGAAAAAAACGTCCGGCCATTCCCTGGCTGGAACTGGGCCGGCGGATCCTGCCAGTGACCGCGGTCGATTTTTGCTACGGCTGGATACTTTGGCTGTTTTTGAGTTGGATCCCTGGCTTCTTCTTCGAAAACTACCACCTGAATCTGCAGTCCTCCGCGATGTATTCGGCAGGCGTGCTTTCTGCGGGAATCATCGGGGATACGGCCGGCGGCATGATCAGCGATTGGTTATTGCACAAGACCGGGAGCCTGGTGGTGGCGCGGCGCACCGTCATGATTGTCGGATTCCTGGGCGCGTTCGCCTTCATGATGCCGGTGATCCTGGTGCACAACCTTACGCTCGCTGCGGTGTCGCTTTCCCTGGCATTCCTGTTTGCGGAACTCATCGTCGGCCCCATCTGGGCGGTGCCGATGGATATCGCTCCCCGATATGCAGGCACGGCGAGTGGCATGATGAATTTCGGATTTGCGTTTGCCGGAATCGTTTCGCCTTCGACATTCGGGTACCTGATCGACCATACGGGGAGCTGGGTGGTCCCCTTTGCCGCGTCGGTAGGTCTTCTAATCGTCGGTGCGCTACTCGCTTCACGGCTGCGGCCGGATATTCCATTCGAGGCGCCGGCGGGCGCGGGGACGGCGCAATAAGAACAAGCTGCCGATGCGCATCATTTTTGTTCGAAGCGCTTATCGGAAGCGCGGAAAAGGCACAAGCAGATTCCTCGCTAGCGCCCGAGGCATAAAAAGACAAAAGCGATCCCTCGTTGTTTGCCCGCATGAGGACATGTGGGCAAACCGCCTCGGGATGACGACTTTGACGATGGGTTTGGAGAGATGCCGCGTTTAGAGAAGAGATGAGATGATTTCACTTGGTCCGACTCTCGATGAACTGTTGCGTGAGTTGGAAATTATCGGCGGGCAGAACGATCAGCACGAAACAGATCGAAAGAAGAAATTTCTAAATCTCGAGCGGCCAACGGCCGAATTGATTTACATCCTCCTGCAAGCCTCTCGAAGCAAAAAAGTGCTGGAGATCGGTACTTCGAACGGTTACAGCACAATTTGGATTTCCGCCGCGCTTAGACATTTGACCGATGCAAGATTCGTAAGCATCGACATCCTGCCGGAAAAAGTTGCGCTCGCGCGCACAAACCTGGCGCGCGCCAATTTCGAACAGCGTGTGCAGTTGATCGAAGGAAACGCAACTGACGTTATCGCGCGGTTAGACGGTCCGTTCGACTGCGTATTTTTCGACGCGGACCGCGTCAGCGCGCCTGCACAATTGCGCCTGCTTCTGCCAAAGCTGGCCGACGGAGCTCTCCTGCTGGCGGACAATGCCCTGTCGCATCCGGCGGAGATCTCCGAATATAGAACGATGGTGGAGGCGCTGCCGGATTTCGTTTGGACTTTGGTGCCTGCGGGGAAAGGTCTGCATATTTCATGGCGGCGCGAGGGCGCGGGACCATCTGAGCAATAACAGCCGCTGTATTCGTCAGGGGGTGGCTTGCGGCTGGGCCGGCGAAGACTTGGGCTGGCTTTCGGCAGCAGTACCCGACGATTCGATCTGGTCCAGGCTCTTCTTCATCTGCGGAGCGAGCGACCCTTTAGGCGCTGCTTTCAAATACGCGCGCATCTGATCGGCCGCACTCGCAAGATCTTTCTTTTGCAGGAAAATGTCGGCCAGCAGCGCGTGCCATTGCGGGTAAATAGGACCCGGGCCTTTTTGGACTTCTAGAGCAATTTTCTGCGCAGCGTCAAACCGATTGAGCCTGAAATTCGCCAGGGCTTGGATGAAACTGGCCAGCTCGATGCGGGGATCGAGGTCTAAAGCCTTTCCCGATGTGGTGAGCGCGTCTTCGTACTGCTGGCTCTCAAATTGCAAGTTCGCAAGATGGACGTATGGAGGAATGTACTTGGGGTCGGCTGCAATGGCTTTTTCAAAGGCGACACGGGCTTTTTCGGTGTCGTGGGTACCGACATAGATTCCACCCAGTTCATTCCAGGCCGCCGCGTACATGTCGTATTCGACGACGGCTTTTTGCAGATGCTCGGCAGCCGAGGTCAGTTTGTGATTCCGGAAGTCCTTGTCACCTTTTTCAAATTCCTTGCGGGCGCCGCTGGGGACGGCCAGCGAGGTCACACTGATCGCGGACCCTTGCACTCCGGCAATGCGAACAAGCCGCATTGTTCCGGCATCAATGGAGGACAAATCGGGGGGACCACTAATAACATGGCTTGCGGGTTGATAGCCGTCAACCGACACGCGCAACTCACAACCCGTCAGGTTACCGAAGCTGCCAGACCTGCCATAGGTCTGCGCAGAGCCGATTCCGCCACCCCCGGCCATAGTAATAGGTGTCTCATCGGCAGCGCTGAGATTCGCATTGCTCTGAGGGCCGGCGCCCAGCACAAATTGAAAATAGCCCTTCAGATCAGTTTGAATCACCTGCAGCAAGTCAACGCCGCAAAAGAGCTGGACAGAAACAGGTTCAGGCGCAGCCTTGCCGGTATCCGTCAGAAGGACACGCCCATTTACATAAAGCGGGGTCGGCATTTGATTGGGCGTCTGACCTAAACCCGGCTGCTGTCCACCAGATACATTGGGGGCAGTCCCTCCCGTTGGACCCGATGGCCTGGACGGTGCTTGAGAGCCAGACCGCTGTGCCGATGAAGGCAAGACTACGATCAGCAGCAATGCCAGCGCGGCGCAACTCGATATGAGCAGAGTTGGCGCTTTCGCGATGTGCCTGTCGCTGTTCAAAAAGCAGTTCATGATTTGCCTCATGGGAGGGAGACTTCGAGCACCCTCAGCATACGCCGGGTGGGGAGTTCAAGGTACACAAATTTGCATTGCAGCTTGATCCGCTTGACGGCGGACAATTAGACTCACAAAACGATCACGCGAAACGATGAACGCGCATTCTGTGAAGCCACCGCAAGATCTTTATAGTGAGCACGTTGGTTCGGTTCGGCCGAAGGGGTCGGCGAGATGTACCGTGGGGTTCTGGAGCCTGGTAGTCACGCAATTCCAAAGCGCGTTCAACGACAATGCGCTGAAGTTCCTGGTGATCTATGTAGTGGTAGGCATGAGCCTGCCGGAAGCCGAGCGTGATTGGCTGGTATTGGTTGTGGGCGCGGTTTTCGCGCTGCCATTCATCTTGTTCTCCATGGCCGGCGGCTATCTGGCAGATCGGTTCAGCAAACGGTCGGTAACCATCGGCACAAAATGGATGGAAATCGCAGTCATGGTGTTTGCCCTGTTTGCGCTAGAGCGGGGGAATCTCGGGCTGGAAGCCGCCAGCGTATTTCTGCTGAGTTCGCAGGCGGCGATTTTTGGGCCATCGAAATATGGATTGTTGCCGGAATTGCTGCCAGAGAAAGACCTTTCCTGGGGCAACGGTATCATCGAACTCGGCACGTTCCTGGCTGCCATCTCGGCCACGGTCGCCGCCGGCTTTCTTGCTTACTATTTCCGAGGCGAACAGGGGCGTTCGGGAGCAGTCTTAATTGGATGTACGCTTGTTGGGCTAGCCACAAGCTTCGGGATTTCCCGCGTTCCGGCGGCAAACGAAGCGCGGAAATTCGAACTCAATCCGCTAAACGATCTGGGCCGGCAACTTCGCGCGATCTGCAGTGATCGCGTGCTCTGCTGGGCGATGGTGGGGAATCTGTATCTATGGTTCCTCGCGGCTCTCCTGCAGTTCACAATCGTGATCTATGGACACGACATTCTGCGCATTGACGAGCGGCACATCAGCTACCTGCAGGCGGCTGTAGCGATTGGGATCGGGCTCGGCAGCCTGGCGACCGGCTATCTTTCTGATGCCAAAATCGAGTACGGATTAATCCCGGTCGGCGCGGTGGGTATGACCGTTTTCGGCTTCCTATCGGCTTCCCACGGTATCTCGCTCGAACGCGTGGCGGCTTATCTCGGATTATTGGGATTTTTCGGCGGCTTTTATGCCGTCCCGCTGAATGCGCTCATTCAGCATCGGCCCGATCCGAGACGTAAAGGCGGAATTATCGCGGCGGCGAACCTGATCTCATTCGTGGGCGTGTTTGCGGCGGCGGGCGTTTACTTCGCGCTGGCGGAAGTGCTGAAGCTGCGAGCCGACGGCATCTTTTTCGCGGGGGCATGCATGACCCTCGTCGCCACGCTGTATGCTGTGGTGTTTTTGCCCGACTGCGTCACGCGCCTCGCCCTCTGGATGCTAACGCACGCTATGTATCGGCTTCGTGTCGATGGGCGCGACAATATTCCGGAACGCGGCCCCGCACTTTTCCTCGCCCGCGATTTGTCCCTGCTGGATGCGATCTTCCTGTCGGCAGCAACCGACCGGCCGATTCATTTCATTGCCGACGCGAAGCCATTCGCGAACGCGCATCCGTTGATCCGGCGCGCACTGCGGCTTACGAGCCTATCCGAGGCCAGCGACGCGAATCGGCTTAGAACCCAGATCGCCGATGCATTCGCCAGAAACGAGGTAGTGTGCATCGCGGGACCACTCGCGCAGCTTTTACTCGAAACGTCACCCCAGTCAGACAATCTAGCGACATATCTAGAGAACAGCGTGCCGATTGTCCCTGTTTCCGTCGGCGGCAGTTCGATCGGCCCATTACGAACCGACCTCGGGCGCCTGCGTTTGGCGGCGGCACACCTACTCGGCCGTGTAACTGTCGGATTTGCCGCGCGATTGGCGGAGCATGAAAATGCGCCACTTGCGAATGCGCTGAACTGATTGAGAGCGCCGCCCGAACCGAGGTTTTTCCGATCGCAATTAGAAAATTGAAAATTTCACCTTCAAATACCGCGAAGGATTCTGGCGGAACTCATTCAGTAGTAAGCGAAGATCGCCCGCTGCTCCCGTCATATTGTCGTAGAACTGGGGATCCTCGAAAAACTTTCCCGCCGTGCTGTTCCGCGAATTCAGGTAGGCGGTAGCCTGCCTAAGGTTTTCACCAGTTTGGCGCCAGGTAGCAAAGAGCGAATCGTCGGTGGCAAGCTTGCCGAGCGTGCCACGACCAGCGCGAACATCGGACAACAGGGCATTGCCATTCTGAAGAAACTGTCGAGCATTTTCGTGGAAGCTCGGGTCGTAGATGAATTTGCCCAGCGATCCTCTTTGATCCTGAACCGCGCTCACAACGTTATCCACCCGCCCTGCAATGGAATCGAATTTTTGATACAAGGCGTCAGAAGCGACCAATTTGCCGATCGTGCCCTGCCCCTGCTGTACGGATGCGGCCACTTGATCGATGCGGGTCAGAATATCATTGACGTGGGTATAGGCTGAATCATCGGTCAGCAGTTTGCCAAGCGTGCCCTGCCCTTTTTTCAGGCCAGAAACCATGTCGCCAACCTGACCGGTTAAGGCATTCAGGTTTTGCAGGAGATCGGCGCTGCGTTCCACGACCTGCGATATGGCCTTTTCTTCTCTGCCCGGCACCTCTTGACCATCCTTCAGCTCCGGACCGCTATAGCCCCGCTGAATTGTGACCACCCGATTGCCGACGAAGCCTTCGGTCAGCAGGCTGGCACTGGAGTCGGTTCGGATGTAGTTCTGAAAAGTACGACTAATCCTCATGACAACTTGGACGGCGCGATTAGGCGCGGGTGGCTGCCCGGGGCGCGCCGGGGCAATCTCAATAGAATCGACATTGCCGACCTCGACGCCGTTGATTGTTACCGGGGCGCCAACGGCCAGCCCGTCCACCTCGGGCAGGTAAGTTACCAGACGATACTTCGGGCCCAAGGCGCCCGTACCGGTCACGTAGAAAATGCCAATGACGACCAGCACGATTCCGGCGAGCACGAAAAGCCCTACGCGCAGCTCGGTCCAGGTGAGTTGCTTGCGTTGCGCCATACTCAGGCCTCCTGTTGTAGCTTCGTCTTCATAAAGCTCCGCGCCTAAACCAAAAACTTTTTCAGGTAGGCGTCGGGCGAATCGAGCACGGCTTTCTGGCCGCCCTCGAAGTAAACTTTGCCCTCTCGCAAAAACAGAAAATTAGTCGAGGGCTGACCGTTGCGCGAGGCGATCGCCGACGGAGGAACTTTGAAAACGTGCTTTTCCGCCGAATCGAAGCGGTAATTGGCGAGCGCAAAGGCATCCTGCAGCCGATGTGTCGCCAATATGGAAGTGACGCCCTGCGTGTCGCGCAGGCGCAGGATCAACGTGATGATAGTTTGAGACGTAATGGGATCAAGGCCGGCGGTCGGCGAGTCGTATAGAACGATAGGAGGCCGGCTGACCAGCGCGCGAGCAATGGAGACGCGGCGCCGCATGCCGCCCGAAAGCTCCGCGGGAAGCTTGTGAATGGCGTCCTCCATTTCGACAAATCCTAACGCTTCACGAACCCGCGCATCAGTTTCCTCGGTCGGCACACCGTCTTCATCCAGCCGGTAAGCGACATTGTCCCCGACGGTCATGGAATCAAACAGGGCGCCTTCCTGAAAGACAAATCCGATTTCACGGCGGAATCCGAGCAGTTCAGTTTCCGTCATTCCGCCGAGATCATGCCCGAGGACGCGCACGTTGCCGGCGGTTGGTTTGAGCAAACCGGCAGCCAATTTCAGAATGGTGGTCTTGCCGGTGCCGGTCTCGCCAATCAACACTTTCGTTTCGCGGGGTAAAACATGGAAGGTGATGCCGCGCAGGATATCGGCCTCGCCGAAGCTGAGGTGGATATCCTCAAAAGAAATAACAGGCTCGCTCGACGCCGCGTTCATCCGGGAACGTGGCTGAGCGTGCGCTCCAGCACACGTCTTTCTCATTATAGAGTCAAAGGCAGCGCAGGTTTCAAATTTCATATTTCAACGTTGCATATTTCAGATTTCAGATTTGAGGTCGGGGCTTTGAAATTTCAAATCTCAGATCGCAAATGGAAATATGTCAGGTGGAAACGCGCGGCCCAACACGAATGAGCCGGGCTACAAGATCTTGCCGGCCAGGAACAGGGCGAGCTTTGTCAGGAAGAAATCCGAAACGAGAATCGAAACAGAGGATACGACTACGGCCTGAGTTGTGGCGCGGCCTACGCCCTGCGTGCCGCCCCGCACTGTTAATCCTTTATAGCAGCCAATGGTAGCCAGCAAGAACGCAAAGACAACGGGCTTGGCCATGCCTTGCATGAGATCGGAGAACTCCAGCGCATTGAGCGCGCGTGTCCAGAATTCCACGGCCCCGATACGTAGCGTGAAATAAGAAACGATGAAGCCGCCGGTCAGGCCGACAAAATCGGCCATAGCGGTCAGCAGCGGGAGCACGCAGACCGTGGCCAGCAAACGTGGAGCTACAAGCTTGCGATTAGGGTCGGTGCCCATGGCTCGCATGGCGTCTACTTGCTCGGTGACCAGCATGGATCCGAGTTCTGAAGCCATGCCGGAGGCATTTCGGCCGGCCACAAGCAATCCGGTTATGGTGGGCCCCAATTCGCGGACCAACGCCAGAGAAACGACGTCACCGGTGAGCGCAGTTTCGCCGAACCTTTCGAACTGCGATGCGGTTTGCAACACCATGACCGCGCCGATGAAGGCGCCGGTCAGAAGGACGATCGGCAGCGAGCCGATGCCGATGATATCCATCTGCTGCAATAGATCATTCACGTAATGAGGCGGAGTGACGAGGCTGACGACGGCGCGCCACGCAAGATACGAGTAATCCTGAAGCAGCTGAAGCTGCCGTTTCAGCGGCTCGAGGAAGACAGCGAGCGCAGAGGTCTGTTCGACATTGATCAGATTGGGTTCACTCGCCATTTGGTGCCGCCGGAGCCGGTCTTCGCAAGCGTAACGTCGGGCGCCGGAGACCGTCAAGGAGCGCGTCGGCGGGTGCTTCTTTACGCTCCGCGCCTGCTCCGATAAAATGCCCAATTCCCTGCCGCCCCGCGCGACAGACCGAGCGCAGATGTGCCGCGGCACAACGTGAATGTTGCAATTTGCCACCGCCGGAGAGTCGCACGGCCAGGCGCTCGTCGCCTGGATTTCAGGACTGCCCGCAGGATTGCGGGTTGATCTCGATTTCATCAACTCTGAACTGCACCGACGGCAATTGGGGTATGGGCGAGGCGGAAGGCAAAAAATCGAAAAAGATCACGCCGAGGCTCTCGCGGGGATTCGGCATGGCCAAACCATCGGTGCGCCCGTCGCTCTGCGGCTTGAAAATCGCGACTGGGCCAACTGGGAAAAGGCCATGGCTGTCGAGGATCGCCAACAGGACTGGCAATCAAGGCGCCCCCTGACCGCACCCCGGCCGGGACACGCCGATCTTGCCGGCGCGATCAAGTTCAATTTCCACGATGCGCGCTACATTCTGGAACGCGCTTCGGCGCGCGAGACAGCGGCGCGCGTGGCTGTGGGCGCTATCACCAAGCTTCTGCTGCGCGAATTCGGCTGCGACGTACTAAGCCATGTGACCGCGGTAGGCCACGTGCGGCTGGATCGTCTGGCGGCGTGGAAGGAAATCGAGACGGTCTGCGCAAATCTTGATTCGCCGCTGCGCTGTGTGGATGCAGCCACGGAAACAAGCATGAAGCAGGAGGTCGATCTGGCGTTGCGCGCGGGTGATACTGTCGGCGGCATTTTTGAGGTGGTGGCGCACGGAACTCCGCCAGGCCTCGGGAGTCACATGCAGTGGGATGCGAAGCTCGATGGCCAATTGGCACGCGCGATCATGTCCATTCAGGCGGTCAAAGCGGTAGAGATCGGCCAGGGAATAACGGCGGCCGGTTCGTACGGCAGCGAAGTACAAGATGAGATCGGGTACGACAGCGAGAGGCGGCGATTTCAGCGATCGAGCAATCGGGCCGGCGGGCTGGAAGGCGGCATCACGAACGGCGAAGATGTAGTCGTTCGTGGTTATCTGAAACCCATATCCACCTTGCGCCGGGCTCTCGGGACCGCCGACCTTGTGACTAAGGAGCCAGTAAAGGCGGCCTACGAGCGTTCAGACGTGTGCGTGGTACCGGCCGGCGGAATAGCAGGAGAAGCCATGACGGCACTCGTGCTCGCAGGAGCATTTCTCGAGAAGTTTGGCGGCGATTCAATGGGAGAGACCAAGCGTAATTTCGAAGGATACATAAAACAGGTGGAGCACTTTTGATGCAAATCGCGTCCTCTGAGCGGCGCCTTCAGGAATACCGATAATGATTTATCCAGTAGTCAAATACGGCAATGCGGTGTTGGAAAGGCCGGCCAAGGCGGTGGAGAAGTTTGATGAAGAGCTCGCCCAACTGTGTCAGGACATGTTCGAATCCATGTATGCGGCCAATGGGGTAGGACTCGCTGCGCCACAAATCGGGATCAGCAAGCGGCTGGCCGTGGTCGACGTAACTGTCGGAAAAAATGCCGAAGCCAGGATCGTGCTGGCCAATCCCGAAGTCATTCATGCCGAGGGCGAACAGCGCGAGGAAGAAGGGTGTCTTTCGGTCCCGGGCTTTCGCGGAAACGTCGCGCGTCCGCAGTATGTGACCATACGGGCGCAGGATATTACCGGCAAAACATTCGAGATGAATGGCGAGGGTTTGCTGGCGCGCGCCTTCTGTCATGAAGCCGACCACCTGGATGGCGTGCTCTTTCTGAAGCATCTCGGGCTGGTCAAACGCGACCTGATCCGGCGAAGGATCCGCAAACTGCAAAAAGCAGGCCAGTGGTAAGCCGCTAGATGAAAGAAAGAACGAACGATGCGAATCATCTTCTGCGGCACTCCCGAATTCGCAGTTCCTTCTTTGCGCGCCTTGCTGGCAAATTCCGAGTTCACAATTGAAGCTGTGGTTACTCAGCCTGACCGGCCAAGGGGCCGCGGTCAGAGGCTTTCCCCTCCAGCGGTGAAGGAAGTTGCGGCAGAGACAGGCCTACGGATTTACCAGCCGGAAAGTATGAAATCAGACGAGGCCAGAAATTTCATCGCGGAAATCCGGCCAGATGCGGCGGTGATTATCGCGTACGGCCAAATCATCCCGCGCAGGCTCCTGGAAATTCCGCGACTTGGCTGGATGAATCTGCATGCTTCTCTGCTGCCCAAATATCGCGGTGCGGCTCCAATTGCCTGGGCCGTCATTCATGGCGAGACGCGAACGGGCGTCACGACGATGCAGCTCGATCCGGGGCTCGATACCGGGCCGATCCTCATGCAGCGGGAAATCGAAATCGGCGCCGATGAGACTACGCCGGAGTTGGCAAAGCGCATGTCAGAAATCGGTGCCCCGTTGGTGATCGAAACGCTGGCTAAACTCGATCGCGGCGAAATCACACCGGTGACGCAAGATGCCGCGCAGGCAAGTTATGCGCCGATTTTGAAAAAAGAGAACGGCCGCATCGATTGGTCGCAAACGGCCAGCGAAATCTACAATGGCATTCGAGGATTGGCTCCGTGGCCAGGGGCGTACACTACGTTTCGCGGACGGCTGTGCCACATTTGGGGCAAGCCGCACGGTGCACCGGCCGCCGGCCCGCATGAAACAGGCTCTCTAGTCATCGCTGATGCCGCCGTACAAGTGATTTGCGGCGGCGGGACGCGCCTGCAACTTGATGCCGTTCAATTAGAAGGGCGCAAACGAGTCACTGCGCGCGAATTTGCCAACGGCGCACGACTCGGGGACGGCGAGCGCTTCGGCGCATGATCATTGGAGTTGCGGATCAGTCGTAAACTGAGTGCATGGCCATTTCGGCGGCGAGGAAGATCGCGTTCGATGTGCTGAGGCGCGTCGCGCTCGAAAACGCTTACGCTGCCGATCTGCTGTTTGCCCTCCTGGGTTCGAATACAAAGAAATCCGACGCGGCACTGGCCACAGAGCTGACGCTGGGGGTCTTGCGGTGGCAGCGATTGCTCGATTTTCTGCTCGAGCGGCACCTTGAACGCCGTTGTGACCAACTGGACCTTCCAGTTCTCCTCGCGATGCGGATCGGCCTTTATCAACTCCGTTACCTCGATCGCATCCCTCGGCACGCAGCGGTAAACGAATCAGTCGAACTGGTCAAACGCGGCCGGAAAAGCTCAGCCGCAGGTATAGTCAATGCCGTCCTGCGAAAAGCAACTGCGGAGGCAAAGCTCCGCGAAGGTGAAATTAACAAACTGATCCCGGAGCGCACGCCTGCGGACGAGCGCCTCGGAATACTGTACTCGCATCCGACCTGGGTTGTTTCGCGGTGGATTCGCCATTTCGGCGAGGTGCGAACAAGAGGATTGCTGGAGGCGAACAATCGGCCGTCGCCTCTCACATGCGCCGTCCCGGAGGAAGCAGCGGTTAATAGGACGGCTGAGTCGCTGAGCAAGTGCGGCTTCGAGGTGAAACCCGGACGATGGCTGCGGGGAGCGTTGCAAATCTCCGGAGGCAATCCCGTCTCGAGCGAGTCCTTTCGTTCTGGAGAGATACATTTTCAGGACGAAGCGTCGCAGATGGTGGCGCATCTCGTCGACGCGCGTGAGTCGCAAACAGCATTGGATACATGCGCCGCGCCTGGCGGCAAAACGATGCTGCTGGCGCGGGCCGTCGGTCCGCATGGGCACGTGATCGCCGGCGACATCCGCGAACACCGGTTGCGCATGATTCGAGAGCAACTGACGCGAACCGCAGCCACAAATGTTGAGCTGCTCGCGTTGGATGCCACGCAGCCGTTTCCCTTTGCATCGAAATTCGACCGGGTACTCATTGATGCGCCGTGCTCAGGAACAGGAACGCTTTCGCGCAATCCAGAAATCCGATGGCGGTTAAAGCCTGACGATTTGACCGAGGCGCATCGCTCGCAGGTTGCGATGTTGCGAAACGCACTCGCTGCGGCGAAGCATGAGTCACGAGTTGTTTATTCCACTTGCTCGCTCGAGGCGGAAGAAAACGAGAATGTTGTTTCCGAAGTTTTGACGTCAGAGGCAGGATGGCGCGTCATTTCCGGAGTAAGCGCGCTGGCAGCGCATTTGCGAGAGCCTACGGCCGCGAACAAATTTTGGCGCGACGAAAAATTCTTTCGTACTTTTCAGCCTGAGCACGGGACAGACGGATTCTTTGCGGCTGTATTCGTGCGGGCGAGACCGGAGAAACACTGCTAAAAATGGTCCGCCAAGGGTGAATTGAGATCAGAGAGGTTCCTCGCTCACCTGCCGGACATGCACAAAAGCGGCGCGTGCTCTGAGTCTGGCTGTTCGCTCGGAATGACGATCCTCGGCGCGACCGCCATTTGAGCGCCCCGCTGCGGCATGGTACCGTGATTTACCGATGGGCCACCAAAGCACTCCGCTGAGCAACCAGAGCACACCGCCTGGCTACCTCGACAGATGGAGAGAACGGCTGGAGCGGGTGTTACGCTTTTCCGTCCTTGTTTTTGTCCTCGCGGCGGCTGCATTTCTCAGCGCGGTGACGACGATCCGCATCGCCATTCGCGGACGCATCGTGAGCATGCCAAATGTCATTGGCCAGACCGCACCGGAAGCACAGCGCATGCTTGCAGCTCGCGGGCTGCAACTGCGGGTGGCCGATCGTGTATACAGTCCCATGCCGGTGAATGCAGTTGTTCGGCAAAGCCCGCCGTCCGGGGAAGAGATGAAGATCTCGCAAGATGCGCATGTGGTTCTCAGCCTCGGTCCCCAGATGATAAAGGTGCCCGGTCTCGAGGGCCAATCGATGCGCGCGGCACGAATCTCTTTGCTTCAGGCCGGACTACAACTCGGCGAGGTGACGACGATTTATATTCCCGGTGCACAACCGGATATTGTCTTGAAACAGGATCCGCCGGAGGGGACGACGGCAACGAGCCCCCATGTTGACCTGCTGGTGTCGGGCGCCGACCGCCAACCGTTTTACGTTATGCCCACTGTGGTGGGCATGGAGCAGCAGGATGCGAGCCGCACTCTGACCACAGCTGGGTTAAAGATCACGAAGCTCAATCACATCGCACAAGCGGGAGCACCCAAAGGCACAATCGTGGGACAGAATCCACCCGGCGGGGAGCGTATCCTGGGCGACGTCACGGTAGAACTTGGTGTCGCTGATTGAACGTAAACGACGCACGTTAATGGTTGGCGACGGCAGAAATCCGGGGAAACCGGCCGGAAAGCACAGCTCCGTATGGTAGAATCGCACAGGTGAACGTGTCCCCTGCTATTGAAGTCGCCCCATCGATTCTCGCCGCGGATTTTGCCTGTCTAGGTGAGGGCATACGAGCCGTCGAGCGGGGAGGCGTGTCCATGCTCCACGTGGACGTCATGGACGGGCATTTTGTTCCTAATATTTCGATTGGGGTGCCGGTCGTCGCGTCGCTGCGCAAGGCAACCAGGCTGCAACTCGATGTGCATCTTATGATTGAAAATCCAGAGCGCTACATCGAGGCCTTTGCCCACGCCGGGGCGAATATGATTTCCGTACATCAAGAAGCTACTCCGCACCTGGACCGCGCCCTTGCACTCATTCGTGAACATGGCTGTAAACCTGGAGCCGTAATCAATCCAGCCACTCCGGTCGTAATGCTTTCCGAGGTCCTCGGCAAAGTTGACCACGTACTGGTCATGTCGGTGAATCCCGGGTTCGGGGGGCAAGTGTATATTCCCGAGGCCACAGGAAAAATAAGGGAGTTGCGGGAGATCCGGGATCGGTATCACTATAACTACCGTATACAGGTCGATGGAGGCATCGGCCCGGAGAACGTGGCCGACGTCGTGCGCGCCGGGGCCCAAATTTTGGTGGCGGGAACTTCGGTATTTCGCGCCGGTGATCCGGCGGCGGCTGTGCGTGAAATGACGCATATTGCCAACGAGGCGTTGGCGCAAAAAGTGCGAAAGGTTGTTTAACCGCGGATGTTCAAGAACTACCACTACATGGCAGCAGTTTTAGCCGCATTCCTTTTCACGGGATGTGCGGCTCAGAAGGCGGCGGCACCTAAGCCGGACGGCAACAATCAGTCGGCAGAAGCCGATAAGGTGCTATACGACCGCGCTATCAATGACCTTCAGCACAACCGCTTCGAATTGGCGCGGTTGAGCATGCAAACGCTGATCAATACGTATCCGGACAGCGAATACCTGGCTAAGGCGAAATTAGCCATCGCCGATTCGTATTTCAAAGAGGGCGGCTCAACCGGTCTGACACAGGCGGTGGCACAATATCAGGATTTCATTACGTTTTTCCCATTCCTCGATGAAGCCGCTTACGCGCAGATGCAGATTGGCATGGCGCATTACAAGCGAATGGAGAAATCAGACCGGGACACGAGCGAGGCGCTTGACGCCGAGGCTGCTTTACAAACGTTCGTGCAGAAATACCCCCGTTCGGAACTTCTGCCTCAAGCTGAGCAACGGCTGCGGGAAGTGCAGGAGGTTCTTGCTGACGGCGATTTTCGAATCGCCAGTTTTTATTATCTTCGCCGTGCCGACAAGGCCGCCGCTCCGCGGTTGATCGACCTTGTAAATCGTTATCCCTTGTATAGCGAGGCGGATCGGGCCAATTGGATGCTCGCTTCGATTTACGAACGGAACGAACACAACGATATTGCCTCGACATACTACGCGAGGCTGGTAAAAGAATATCCCCTTTCGCCGCTTGCGACCTCGGCCAAGACTAAGCTCGTCAAATTCGGCGCTCCTGTGCCGCAACCCGATCCCACCGCCCTGGCTCGCATGGAAAGAGAGCAGCAAACTCCCCGCGAGCGGCCTGGTTTGCTCAAGAGCCCCGAAAAGATCCTTAAGTCTGGTCCGGATGTGAGCGCGGCCGCGCGGTTCGGAGCGCCCACACTAACGCCGCAAAGCGAAGATTTTACCGACACGCTGGCGCCCGGAGCAAACCTGAGTGTGGTGGCAGCCGGAGGCAACGGATCAGGCGCAAGTAACGCTAATGGAACGGGCGCATACGTTCAGACCGTATCTCCCGGCAGCGCTGACCCTCCAGCGGCTCCAGGTGGCACAGACAACTCCGGAAATGCTGTTGCGGGAACTGATCCGCCGGCGGCGTCCAGCTCAACACAAAATCCCCAAACCGGCCAAACAGCGACGAGTGGCAGTGCCGGGCAGGCTGGAAACGGCAGCGATCCGGCGGCAACCCAGTCGAGCCAGACGACTTCTCAAGGCGAATCTTCCAGTAAAAAGAAAAAGGGCAAGAAACAGGCCCAACTGCAATCGCAATAGACGAACTTCCGGTTGACAAACGGAGTTTACGCTCCGGCACATCCCTAAACGAAGCTCGTTGACGGGCTTACGCGGCGAGTGCTCCAATAGCCCAAGCCGTGGCAGACGGTGTGTCCTAACGCCGTAATCGTCCAAGCTGTGGCATGAAGGAGTACGAGGTGTCGCGCATACTGGTGGCCGACGACAACAGCAACATCCAGAAGATGGTTGCGCTGGCCTTGAAGGACGAAGGCATAGACGTCATCGCGGTAGGCAATGGCGAAGCGGCTATGCGAAGAATTCCCGACCTCCGACCCGACCTTGTTCTCGCTGATGTTTTCATGCCCGTGCGCAACGGATACGAGCTTTGCGAGTTCATCAAGAGCGACTCGCGATACATGAGTACTCCTGTGGTCTTGCTGGTTGGCGCCTTCGACCCGCTTGATGAACAAGAGACGCAGCGAGTGCGCGCCGACGGCGTGCTGAAAAAGCCGTTCGTTCCGCCTGATCCATTGATCAACATGGTCAAGGCTCTGCTCGCAAAATCCAACGGGCAAAAATCCGTGCCGGCCGCTGCGCCGCCCGCACCGCCCGCGGCAGAGCAGCCGCAGCCCCACACCACACCAGCCGTTACTGCGGATACGGCGAACGCAAGCACCGTCCACGTACCCGCCGGACCTATGCAGCCGCAACCAACTCCAGCACCTAAAGTTAAAGCTCCCATGCAGCAGGGGGAAGCCAACGTTGTCGAACTGGACGACTCAGATCAGATAGTGACGGCGACGCGGGATCCGAAACTTGGCGACCCATTCTGGGCGGCACCCGCCGAAACCGAGGATAAGGAGGCAGCAGAAGAGATTTCAGACGATGACCCGAAGGATATGGTCGATATGCACTCCTTCGGAAAGGAAGAGCTGCCGGTAGAAGCAGAACGCGAGAGCGTCTTCCGTCCGGACTCGCCCAGTTTGGAAGCACTCGACTCCGCAGGTAATCTCGACGAAACAATTGTCACGCACAGGCAGGCTGGGAATTCCTCGGAATCGAAAGCATCGGAGATTCCCGCAGGAGGAGGCGACGAGATTTCTGTCACCGCCCAGGCGAATGAGCCGTCAGCTACTCAGCTTGCGGCACCCGAAGCCACAGAAGCGCCGGCGGAGATTTTCAAGTTTGATCCTACCTTGACGTTTGCTTCTTCGGACTCTTCGGAGGCGCCGGCGGCCGATAAGATTGAGACACTCTCTTTACCAGAGTTGACGGAAACAAAAGCGGATCTACCCTCCGTCACTGAAGCGTCGCGAAGTTACGACGCCGAGGTGCCAGCCGAGGTGGCATTGCCCTCGCTGCCGAATCGCGATGCCGTCATCAGCGCAGCCACAGAAGCTGCGAGACTCGCCTTTTCAGAAGTGAGTACGTTACCGGGCTCCGGCGCTCACGAAATTACCGGGAATCGGCCTGCCGAACCTGCGCACAAAGAAACCGTTTCGGCCTATGCGCCCGCGGCCCCTGTTGAAAGCAGCCCCACCCCCGAAATGATCGAAGCCGTCGTCAACCGGCTGATCGAGCAGATGCAGCCACAGATTATGGAAGTGGTCAATCGCGAAGTGCTCCGTCCCGCTATCGAAGCGATCGTTCGCCGAGAAATGAAGAAGAGCTGAATCCTCCGCAAGCGCTCCCCTTGACAATCAGCCAGTAGAAGATCGACCGAGTCATGCTACCTGCTGGCTGGATCGGCGACCTCTTTTTTGTAGGCTCTTTTGCAGATACGCGCAGGCGCACAATTCGGATTCAGAATTGACCCGTTTCCCGGCGCTACTTATAGTTAATCGTTTATCCTTCGCGCAAATCCGCGCGCCGGACGGAGACGAGACGTGCCGGAACATTCATCGCAATCGGCTGCGATAGGGGCAAACCCAGCCGAATTTCCCAAGGTTTACGAACCAGGGCTGATTGAGCCGCGCTGGGCTAAGGCCTGGATTGATCAGCAACTCTTTCACGCTGATGCCAAGGCAAGCGGACCCGTGTTTTCCATTGTCATCCCTCCTCCGAATGTGACCGGTTATATCCACATCGGCCACATGCTCGAGCATACGCAAATTGACGTACTGACGCGCTGGCACCGCATGCGCGGGGAAAATACGTTGTGGCTTCCCGGCATGGACCATGCCGGCATTTCAACGCAGGTGGTGGTTGAACGCGAACTGGCCAAGCAGGGCTTGACGCGTAAAGCGTTGGGGCGCGAGGAATTCGAAAAGCGCGTGTGGGAATGGAAGGCCCACAGCGGCGGCACGATCAAAAAGCAGATGATTCGCCTTGGCGATTCCTGCGACTGGTCACGCGAAAAGTTTACGCTCGATCCACCGCTGTACCGCGCGGTGCTGGAAGCGTTTCTGCGCCTTTACCACGAAGGGCTGATCTATCGTGGACGATACATCGTGAACTGGTGTCCCCGTTGCCAGACCGCCCTGAGCGACCTCGAAACAGTGCACGAGGAGCGCAACGGGCATCTCTGGCATATCCGGTATCCAGTGATTGATTCGAACGAATCGCTAGTCGTCGCCACCACGCGTCCGGAAACAATGCTGGGCGATACCGCCGTCGCGGTGAATCCGGAAGATGAGCGCTACGAACACCTGGTCGGCAGGAAGCTGCTTTTGCCGCTGATGAATCGCGAGATTCCCGTTATTGCCGATGCTGCCGTGGACCGCGAATTCGGCACGGGCGCAGTGAAAGTGACCCCGGCGCACGATCCGAACGACTTCGAGATTGGGCGCCGGCACAAATTGCCTGAAGTTGACGTTATGACGGAAGACGGACGCATGAACGAGAGCGCCGGCGGCTACGCGGGACTCGACCGATTCGAAGCACGCAAGCGAGTGGTCGCCGATCTCGAATCGCAAGCTCTCTTGGTGAAGGTCGAAAACCACACCCACGCAGTCGGCGTGTGCGACCGGTGCAAAACCGTAGTGGAGCCGCGCGTCTCCACGCAGTGGTTTTGCAGAATGCGGCCGCTCGCCGACGCCGCTGCTGAAGCGGTCGAGCAGGGCTGCATCAATATCGCTCCGGAAAATCAGCGCAAGATTTTCATCGACTGGCTGGCGAATATCCGCGACTGGTGCATCTCGCGGCAACTGTGGTGGGGCCATCGCATTCCCATCTGGCATTGTCCCTGCGGAGGGATCACGCCGGCGAGCGATTCAAAGGTAACAATCGTCGACGGCCGGGCGCTGCCCGCCAGCCCGCCTGAAAAATGCGCGAAATGTGGCGGCGGCAAGCTCGAACAGGACCACGACGTGCTCGATACATGGTTCAGTTCCGGCCTTTGGCCGCTCTCCACGCTGGGCTGGCCCGACCAGACACAGGATCTGCGCACGTTTTATCCGACGACGCTGTTGATCAGCGGCTACGACATCCTGTTTTTTTGGGATGCGCGCATGGTCATGTTGTGCCTGCATCTCGCGCAAGCGAAAACGACCGCGGAGCGAATTCCGTTCCGCACACTCTATCTGCATTCGCTGGTCCGCGATGCCCAGGGACAAAAGATGTCCAAGATGCGCGGCAACGTTATCGATCCCCTGGAATGGATGGAAAAATTTGGCACCGATGCGCTGCGGTTCACGCTGGCGATCAAAGCCGCGCCGGGGACAGACATCGCGCTCAGTGAAGAGGCCGTCTCGGGCTACAAAGCTTTTGCCAACAAGATCTGGAATGCGGCGCGATTTATTTTCGTGAATCTCGAGAAATTCCAGTCCGCCACCGGCTTGAGCATTGAGGAACTAGCCGCGCCGCCAGTGCGAGCCGCGGCGCCATACCCCGCGGGCAATGGAACGAGCCTCGCGGATCGCTGGATATTTTCGCGGCTGGCCGAAACCATCGCCACGGTCGATGATGCGCTCGAGGGATTTCGGTTTCACGAAGCCGCGCACGTGGTCTATCACTTCTTCTGGGGCGATTTTTGCGATTGGTATATCGAGTGGGTAAAGCCGGCCATGGCCGACGCGAATCGCAATGTCGATGTGCCGGCTTGGCGCAACCTTTTTGCCATCTTCGAAGCGGCGCTGCGGTTGCTCCATCCGTTTATGCCATTTTTGACCGAAGAGTTGTGGCATCGGCTGCCGCAACACGCGCCCGAAAAAGACAGGAGCGCGCGATCTATCGCTTTGCAGTCGTTTCCACGTCCCGCGCCGCAATGGGCCGATCCTGATGCGGAACAGGATGTCAAGCTGCTGCAGGAAATCATCGTGGCGGCGCGCAACATCCGCGCGGAGCTCAAACTCGATCCCAAGCGCATGGTCGCGGCAGAGTTTACACCCGCGACCCTAGCGATTCGGCAGATCGTCGAGGCTAATAAGGCCATCATTCTGAGGCTTGCGGCGCTATCGGATCTGCGCTTTTCTCATGCCAAACTCCAGCCGGCAGCAGGCCCGGTGCGCTCGACCGCGCAATTTGATCTGCGCATCTCTTACGGCGAAGGCGTAGACCTTCGCGCGGAAATCACACGTATGCGCAAGGAAAAGGAACGGCTGGCGCGTGATTTGGAATCAAAAGAGAATCGGCTAGCAGACCAGACGTTCCGCAGCCGTGCGCCCGCCGAAGTGGTGCGCCAGCTCGAGGCGACAGTGGCCGAGCGCCGCATCGAGTTAGAAAAGATCATCGAGCGGCTCGCACAGCTCGAGCAGAGTGCAGGCGAAGGCGCGAGCAGCTAAGCCGGGCTTCGATACAAAATGCCAGCCCTTCACGCCTCCAGGTCCAGCCTCCGCGCGAGAAAGTCCGACTGGACAGGGACCACTGATCGGCGCATCGATGCGCTGCTGACGCTGCTTTCGGAAAACCCCATGATTGTCATCAGCGGCGAAAAAATCGCGCGGCAAATCGGCGTGAGCCGCTCGGCGGTCTGGCGCTGGACGCAGCGGCTGCGCGCGCTTGGCGTGCGGGTAAAGGGGCATCCGCGAACCGGCTATCGCATCGAACGCGTGCCCGACGTGCTCTCGCCCAGTTTACTGCGGCGCCGGCTGCGCGATTCGAGCTTCGGCAAACGCATCTATCATTACTTCAAAACGGCTTCGACCAATACCATTGCCCTCGAACTCGGACACGCCGGCGAGCCGCACGGCGCGATCGTTGTAGCCGAAGAGCAAACCGGCGGGCGAGGCCGGGCGGGACGAAGCTGGCATTCGGAAAGGAGCAGCGGCATCTACGTCACCGCACTGCTGCGTCCGCAAATCTCACCGATTCTCGCGCCCCTGATCACGATGGTTGCGGGCCTGGCAGTCAGGGACGCTGTGCAGGAGGAGACTGGCGTCGCTGCGGATTTGCGCTGGCCGAACGACTTGCTTGCGAACGGAAACAAATTCTGCGGCATCCTTTCGGAGATGTATGCGGAGCCAAGCCAAGTCAAATTCGTGATCGTGGGCATCGGCATAAACGTGAACCACACGAGCTTCCCGCCCGAACTTGCCGGGATGGCGACCTCGTTGCGGATGGTCACGGGTAGGCCAGTTTCGCGTCTGCAACTGCTCGTGCGGTTGCTGCGCCAACTGGAGAGCTACTACAATCGCTTTTTGACAGAAGGTGCCGAATCGATTCTCGCTCGCTTTACTGAAACGTCCAGCTACGCGCGAGGCAAACGGGTGCGCATCAACATCGGAAGCGAATCGTACGTCGGCACTACCGACGGGTTGGAGCCCAATGGCTTGCTGCGTGTGCGGCGTGATGACGGCGAGGTGTCGGTGGTGCTCTCCGGGGATGTTACCGAGGCGAATTGATGCTTCTCGCGCTTGACGTCGGGAATACAAATACGGTTCTGGGCGTTTTTCGTGGTCAGGAGCTGATTGCGAACTGGCGGCTGACTACGGCTCGTGATCAGACGATCGACGAATACGGAATCCTGACGCGGGATCTTTTTACCATCGCCAAGCTGGACCCCAACGAGATTCACGGGGTGATCATCAGCTCGGTTGTGCCGCCGCTGAATTCCACGCTGGCCGGAATGGCGGAGCGTTATTTCCATACCAAGGCGCTTTTCGTCGAGCCGGGAATTCGCACGGGTATGCCGGTGCATTACGACAATCCGCAGGAAGTAGGCGCGGATCGCATCGTGAACAGCATCGCCGCGCACGCGAAATACGGCGGGCCATGTATCGTGGTGGATTTCGGCACCGCGATCAATTTCGACGTCGTTTCCGAACGCGGCGAATATCTGGGCGGCACACTCGCCCCGGGGATCGGGATTTCCGCCGAAGCGCTCTTTTCGCGTGCGGCGCGGCTCTGGCGCGTGGAGATTCGCGATCCCGGCAAAATTATTGGGACCAATACGGCGCAATCCATGCAGGCAGGGCTGTTTTACGGTTTCACGGATCTGGTGGACGGCATTCTGGAGCGCATTAAAGCTGTGCTCGGCAAAGATGCGCGCGTAATCGCCACGGGCGGACAGGCCGCGCTCATCGCGCAGGCCTCGCGCCATATCCAACGGGTTGACGAATTCCTCACGCTCGAGGGGTTGCACATTATTTGGGAGCGAAATCAACCTTCACGGCAGAGTTCGTCTTCGGAGGAGAAGGCGGCTCCCCGCAGTACATTTCGGACTACAGCAAGAGCGGCGCGAAAACGCGAATCGTAGATTGATGATGGATTCCCTTAATTATTTCAATTACTTCACGGAGATTGAGGAATATTTCTGGCGCAAACGCGGCGCACACCTCCTGGTTTCTCCGCTGGATTGGGCGATTGTGGAGACCTGGCAAAGAGCGGGAATTCCTCTGGACGCGGTGCTGCGTGGCATAGACAGCGCGTTTGAAAGCTATGCGCACTCTCGACGCGGCGCCGGAAAACCTCTGAAAAGCCTGGCGTACTGCGTGGACGCCGTCCTCGATGCGGCCGCCGAAAAGCAGGAGACCTCGGCCGGAGCGGGGCCCGGTCCTAAACGAACCGAGAAACAGGCGGAGGCCTTTTCGCGTGAAGAACTGCGCAACTTTCTACGCCGCAACATCGAGAAGCTGGAACAGGCAAAAAGCAGGGATAATTTTTCAGACATGGAACTGGGGCGGCGGATCGCCCACGCTTGCACGAGCCTTTCCGACCTAATGCCCCTGCTCGATTCTGGCGCGGATCTCGATCTTGAAACGCTCGAGCGGCGACTGAGCGCAATCGAAGAAAAGCTCAGCGCCGCAATCCTGGCTGCAGCCGATGAGAATATGCTGGTTGCCATTCGCGCAGACCTGGACCGGCAATTGACGCCTTATCGGCGACGCATGTCGGCCGGGCAACTCGCGCAACTGGAGCGGCAGTACACGCGAAAGCGGCTTCTGGAGCAATTCGGCGTGCCCCGGCTCAGCCTCTTTTATCTGAGCTGACAAAACCTAATGCCTAACCCTATCGACGTGCGAATCGAAAAGCTGGTCTATGGAGGCGAAGGACTTGCGCACCATGAGGGCCACGCGGTTTTTGCGCCGTTTGTCCTGCCCAATGAAAATGTGTCCGTCCAGCCGGTAGAGATGCGCAAGAAATTTATTCGCGGGCGCGTGGCGGAAATCAAGACGCCTTCGGCGGATCGGGCGACTGCACCGTGCCCGTACTTCGGCGTATGTGGCGGATGCGACTACCAGCACATACCCTACGAACTGCAACTTAAATATAAAGCTGAAATTCTGCGTGAAACCCTTTTCCGGCTGGGCCGTGTGCAATGGGCAGGCCCGATTACGCCACATGGTTCCCAGCCGTTCGGATATCGCAATCGCGTGCAGTGGAAGATCGCGACCGATGAACATGGATCTGCCGAGATCGGCTATTTTCAGGCAGGGTCGCAGAAGCTCTGCGCCATCCGGCAGTGCCCGATCGCTTCGCCACGCCTGAATGAAGCTCTTGGCGCGATTGTCGGCTTGCTTCACTCAGGCCAACTCCCGGCCGAATTGCGTGAAATCGAAGCTTTCGCTGATGATGCCGATTCGCGGGTGCTGCTGAACGTGGCTTTCGACAAGACGACCGGTTCGACGGAGGAAGTCGCGAAATTGTTTCGCGCGGAAGTGCCGGGAGTCGAGTCGCTTTTGATTCATGATCGCCGAGCCGATCACTTCGAACTCTTCGGTCCCGGGTATATCAATTACCGCGTCGGCGAGTACAACTATAAGGTCGGACATATCTCGTTTTTTCAGGTGAACCGATTTCTGCTCGATGAACTCGTGCGAAATGTACTGGCGGACGCACGAGGCAAGCTGGCGCTCGATCTTTTTGCCGGGGTCGGTCTTTTCAGCCTGCCGCTGGCAAATCGCTTCGAACGTGTCATTGCCGTGGAATCCAATGTCGCCGCCGCGCGGGATCTCGAAGCAAACCTTCAGGCCAGTGGCGCCGCATCTCCAAATTTGCGGCAGACAACTGTTGAGGCATTTCTCGAGCACTGGCGCGACCGACCGGATCTGGTTGTGCTCGATCCTCCCCGCACCGGCGTCGCCGCGCGGGCGCTCAACCGAATTGCCAAGATTGCCCCCGAACACATCGTTTATCTATCGTGCGACCCGGCCACACTCGCTCGCGATCTGGGGATGCTTGTCGGAGATCAGAATAGCGCTCGCGATTATCAGATCAGTGAAGTGCATCTTGTCGATATTTTCCCGCAGACTTATCATATCGAGGCCTTAGTGCGACTTTCGCGTCGCGCATGAAGCTTCCAGCCCTGTTGATCGCGGTTTCGGTTGCCGCCGGAGTCCTGGCGGCCCCTCTGATTGCTGCCCACGCAAAACACTCCTCTGCATTTCTGTTCGCAGCGACGCTGTCATGCATCGCTCTGGGATTCTTTTCGCTGCTGCTCCGCCGGACGAACTTGGCGTGGAGCTTGGGCCTGCTCGTGTGGTTTTTTCTGGGCGCCTCTGCGGCACAAATCGAACGCATGACGATCCCGGCTAATCAGGTCACCAATTTAATCAGCGAAGGCAAACTAGAGCTCCAGCAACCGCTGCGCTGGCGTGGGATTCTGCATGCTGATCCTCTGCGACTGCCCTGGGGCATCCGTTACGACATAGATCTTCAGATGGTGCAAACCGCAGGCGAATGGCAGGCGGTACACGGCGGTCTGCGTGCGAGCTATTTTTTTGACCGCCGCATTCAGGAAAGCCTGCCGCCAATCCGTGCCGGTAACCTCGTCGAACTGCTGGTTCGCGCGCGAGCGGTACGCAATTTCGGCGATCCCGGCGCATTCGATTACCGCGGAGCACTGCGTCAACAGGGCGTCGATCTGACCGCCACTTTGCGAAACCCGGCGTTGATTCAACCGCTGCCAGGCTCACGGCCAAGCCTTTCTCACTATGTTGCGCGCCTGCGAGGAGACCTGCTGAATGAGTTGGATGTCATGCTCGCGCCCGCGGACGACCGTAGGGCGATCGCACGCGCCATGCTTCTGGGCGACCGCAGCTTTCTTGATTCGGAGCAAGCTGATTCTTTTCGGCAGACGGGTGCTTTCCACATTCTCGTGGTTGCAGGCCTGCACGTCGGCGTATTGACCGCCTTCCTTTTCTGGATAGGCAAGAAGTTGCGCTTACCGATGCCCGCAAGGGCTCTCCTGACAATTGCGGCTCTTTGCTTTTATCTAGGCATTGTCGAGGATCGCCCGCCTATTGTTCGAGCGGCGTTGATGGCCGTGATTTATCTGCTGGCTCGAATGCTTTATAGGCAGGTGGCCCTGCTGAACGTCGTCAGCATTTCGGCTGTCATCATTCTGATGATGCGGCCGTCAGAAATCTCGCAGGCCAGTTTTCAGCTTTCTTTTCTTGCAGCCGCCATCATCGCCGCAATCGCACAACCGCTGCTCGAACGAACGGCGGAACCGTATCGGCGAGCGCTCGACCATCTGGGCGACGTCACGCGCGACCGAAGCCACGCGCCCAAAGTTGCTGAATTTCGCCTCGATCTCCGCACCGTGTCGGACTGGCTGCGAAGCCGCCTACCGGTGATCCTTAAAAAGTATGCGGACGATTTCGTCGCTCTCCCCTGCCGCTTCGGGCTCCGGCTGTGGGAATTGGCGGTATTGTCGATTGCGCTCCAACTCGGAATGCTGCCGCTAATGGCGCGCGACTTCCATCGCGTCTCGTTAGTAGCACCCCTGGCGAATGTTCCAGCCGTGCTGCTCACCGGCGTTATCGTGCCATTTGGATTCGCATCGCTGGCGATCGCTGCGATCTGGCGGCAGCTCGGACTCCTGCTGGGACACGGATTAAGTTTTCTCATTGCCCTTCTTGCGACATGCATACATCGGTTCGCACAATTTCCTGCCGCGTCGGTGCGTGTTCCTTCGCCACCGCCTTTGCTGCTCATCATCTTTTTCGCTGCTGCTTTGATTTTTTCGGCGGCGATTTCTATCGGGAAATCACGCCAATCTTTCCTCTCATTCGTGGTGGTCTCGGGATGCGCAGCCCTGATGGTCATCTATCCCTTTCGTCCTCAACTTCAGACAGGCCGGCTCGAGGTTACCGTCCTCGATGTGGGTCAAGGCGATTCCATTTTTGTGGCGTTCCCTGATGGCCGGACGATGCTGGTGGACGCGGGCGGCTTGCCGGGCGCGAATTATTTGCATGGCATGCGGCCGGGACTCGATGTCGGCGAAGATGTGGTGTCGCCGTTTCTATGGTCACACGGACTGAAGCGCATCGACACGATTGTCATCACCCATGCGCATGAGGATCATATCGGCGGAATGCCCGCGGTTCTGCGGAACTTTCGCGTGGGCGAGCTTTGGGTCGGACGTGATGAAGACGCGCCGGCATATCGCAACGTGCTCGCTGAAGCCGCGGCGCGACGTATTCCCGTGGTTCATCGCCTCAGAGGCGAACACTTCGATTGGTCTGGCGCACGCGTCACGGTGTTATGGCCCGACTCGAGCGATCCGGCACGCGCACGCAATGACGATTCGCTCGTGCTGCGCCTGGAGGACGGCTCTGATTCGTTTCTGCTCACCGGAGATATCGAACGCGCCGTGGAACGCAGTATCGTCGCCGATGGAGATGAGCTTGCCACGAGTTTTCTGAAGGTTCCGCACCACGGCGGAAAAACTTCCAGTACAATGCCCTTCCTCGATGCGGTGCATCCTGCATTCGCGGCTATTTCAGTGGGCGAAGCGAACCCGTTTGGCCATCCAAGTGCGGATGCGATTGACCGCATTCGGGCCGAGGGATCGCGCATCTATCGAACCGACCGTGATGGGGCGATCACGGCGCAGACCGACGGCCATTCGCTGACTATTCGCCCATTCTTCGCTTGCGAACATCCGTGTTCGGACCCGTCCTCCTCCGCCAATTCTTCGGCCGAATCTCCTGCCTTCTGAGACAGTCTTTCAGAACGACCGGCGAATCCAATTGTTATGCGCGACACAAACCGCCGAGACTTTGTTGCTGCAATATAGGGCGGTCACTATAATCACTGAGAAGGGCTGATGAATTCCACGCAACGAGTTTCCCCGACGAAGGCTGAGATTGATGAAGAGTCCAGGCGGGTTCGCCGCCTGCGCATTGTGGTCAACCTGTCTCTCAGCCTGATCGCTCAGGGTAATTTGCCTTACGAAGAGGCGCAGGAGATCGCCGCGGCGGCGCGCAGGCTCGCGGAGACGCTTTTTCCCGGCAAGGGCGAAGTGTATGACCTGCTTTACCGGCCACAGTTTCGCCGTTTAATCAACGAACTATATCGGCTGCAATAGCTCCGGTTATTTCCTCCACAACGCCAATATGGCAAGGACCGCAATCGTGAGCGCTGCGCCTATTGCCGCGCTGTATTCTCGATTGCGCACGTACTGCGCAAATGAGAATCGGCCTCCATCCGAGGCAATCTTCACACGCAATTTTGGCAAGAATCGTGGCACACTCCTCGCATATTCATCGAAGGTCTTGCCATATTGCTCGCGAAGCTCTGACTCCTCCCTGCGCATTACTTGCTCGTAGAAAACGACGAAATATAGCGCCAGCAATCCGGCGGCGATCCAGGAGGGAGCCGCTAAGGCAAATCCGGCGGCAATGAACGCGCTGCCGAGATACAAAGGATTGCGCGTATACGCGTATGGGCCGGTCTGCGCCAAAGCTTCGCGCTTTCGAAGATGGCCGGCCGCCATCGCGCGTATGACCAATCCCGCGCTGGCGATCACCGAGCCGGCCACAATGGACCGAAATGTAGGATGTGCGAACCAGAGGCACAGCGCCGCAGTCGGGTAGCCAAGAGGCGCACGCCACCGCGCCCACGCCGGGCCGGGGGCACTCGCTGGTGCCGTCTGTTGCGTGCAAGCCTTACCCTGCATGTCTAATACCGCCGATTTTCCGTTTTCATCCATGTGAGTGGGAGCGCAGCCGCGTTAAGAGTTCGCGTGTGGAGTGTTGCTTCGGATCACCAACAATCGCAATCTGAATGCCCAAGCGGACCGCCGTTTCGCGCTCCGGTACTGTCTCTACCGTATAATCGGTGCCTTTCGCGTGTATGTCAGGACGCAGCAGCGAAAGCAAACGAGTCACATCGGCTTCCTCAAAGATGACAACATAAGTGACCGCGGCAAGCCCGGCAACCAGCCGTGCACGCGCGCTGGCGGGAAGAATCGGCCGGCCCTCGCCTTTCAGAGTTCTCACGCTCTGGTCTGAATTGATTGCTACGACGAGCACATCTCCTTCCCTGCGCGCTGCTTCAAGATATCTTACGTGGCCGACGTGCAACACATCGAAACAGCCATTTGCCAGCACGATCCGTTCGCCCCGAGTCTTATGCCCGTTCACCTTGGCCGTTAACGGCTGAAGTGCAACAATCTTACTTCGCGTGTCCATCTTCGGTTTCAGAGCGATCCTTCTGCGCGTCAGAGCGAATCGCGGCAACCAGTTCTTGCAACGTTACAGTTGCGGTGCTCGGCTTCATCACCACGATGCCTCCGGCGTAATTGGCAATTCGCGCCGCTTGCCGCACCGTCGCACCCGAAGCCAAGGCCAACGTGAACGCCGCAATCACCGTGTCACCCGCTCCGGTTACATCGACCGACTGATCGCCACCAAAAACTGCAATATGAAACGGAGTGCGGTCATTCTCAAATACAGTCATGCCGTGCCGGCCGCGCGTGACCACCAACGCATTCAGTTTGAGTCGTGCCATCGTTTGCCGCGCGCACAGATCGAGTTTCGCGGCGTCACCGGCGATTCTAGTATTATGAGCGGCTTCGATTTCCGCCTCGTTTGGCGTCGCCGCCGTCAAACCCATTCCTGCAAACTCATGCAACCGGTAACGCGAGTCGAGTGTTGCCGGGCTAAGCCACTTCCGCCGTCCGCGAATCGTCGAGACAATCTCAGGCGACGCCGAGCCGTAACCATAATCCGAGATCAGAATTCCGGATACATCTCCGATTCTCTCTCGCGCCGTCCGTACGATCGCTTCCGCCGTGCCTGTGGGCACTCCATCGGGCTCACGATCGACACGCAATACTTGCTGCTGCGTGGTGTGCGGCCAGCCGGCAAGAAATCGCGTTTTTGCTGGAGTGGTCCAGCCGGATTTTCGGACGAGTCCTGTTGTGTCAACTTTCTTTTTCTGGAAATAATCGGCCAATGTGTCGCCGGCCGCGTCATCGCCGACAGCACTGATGGGATATACACGCGCGCCAAGGTCCGCCAGATTGTTGACAGCATTGGCTCCTCCGCCCGGCAGGACCCGCACTTCCCGCCGGCGCAAAATGAGTACCGGCGCTTCGCGCGAGACCCGCGAAATATCTCCAAACACAAATTCATCTGCTACGAAGTCGGCCAAGACAAGAATACCTTGTCGGGGAAACTGCTGAACGATCGCAATGAGCTGTGCTGCGTCTGAAGCGCTGTGGCGGATCACAAGAGTTCCTTGAGAATCGCGTCCACCGCCCGGGAAAGATCTTCGGCGATTAAATCGGGCTGACGAGCCCATTCCTGGGCATGCAATTCGTATTCGCCCCGCCCATAGCCGGTGAGGACCAGCACCCCGCGCCCGTTTACCGCGTGCGCCAACTTTACGTCACCGTAACGATCTCCCACCACAAATGAGCGATCGAGCCGGAGGTGATGTTCGCGTGCGGCCTGCTCCAGCAATCCAGGCAACGGCTTGCGGCATGAACACTCCTCCTGACTACTATGCGCGCAATAGTAATACCCATCAATGCGTGCACCAGCCGCGGATAACTCCTGTGTGATGCGCTCGTGAACCTGATGCACGAGCGACTCCGGGAAAATCCTCCGTGAAATTCCCGATTGGTTTGTGACTACGATCACCGGCAGGCCGGCTTGATTCAGCTTTCGGATGGCCGGCGCGGCGAAGGCAAAGATGTGCAGGCGGCTTATGTGATTCAGGTAGCCCACCTCTTCGCAAATGGTTCCGTCGCGATCGAGAAAAACTGCCGGCCGCGGGAGTTTCGATTCAGGCAAGGCGCTGACCCCAGGTTGCCGAACTTTTTACGCCTTCCGCTGAAAGCAGCAGGGAGCGCGCCGCATCAAATACCCGCTCGGCCGAGATGCGTGTCATGCAACGATGATCGATCGGGCATTTCCGAAGGAAGCAAGGGCTGCAGTCCACGGGTTCGCGAATGAGCGTGAACCGCGCTGTCATAGGACGGGTGCCCTGAGGATCGGTCGAACCAAAAATACCAATCACCGGCACACCTACCGCGCCCGCGACGTGCATCGCCCCGGAATCGTTGCCGATAAATAGGTCGCAATTCGAAAGCAGCGCGGGCAAATCACCTACGGCTGTTGCGCCCACCAGATTTCGTGCGCGCCCGCGCATGGCGGCGACGATGCGCGCCGCTGTCTCACTCTCTTGCGGTGCGCCGAAGAGTATGACCTCGGAATCAAAAGAGGCAATCAACTGATCTGCCACCGCCGCGTACCGTTCCGGTTCCCAGCATTTTGCAGAACCGTAGGCGGCGCCGGATGCCAATGCGATTCGAATGGCATTCTTATCCGCACCGGCAGCGGCAAGCCGCTCCAGCGCATTCCGCCGTGCCTCTTCGGTGACCGTGATGCTGATCTCAGTCACTTGCGGCAGGCCTTCCAGCCATCCTGCCCGGCGTAGCAGTTCCAGATAATCGTAAGCCTCATGAGCGGGAATCTCGCCTTCTTGCGGAACGGGAATGGCTTGGGTCAACAGCACGCTTCGGCCATACCGCGCGTACCCTATGCGCTGAGGTATCCGTGCGCGCCAGGCAATCCAGGCCGCATCGAAGGCGTTCTGGAAGAGCACGGCCACATCAAACTTTTCGCGACGCAGCACGCGAATCAGCCGTTCCCTGCCCCAGAAGCCTTTATGAGCGGCTTTATTTTCGTAAACAAGGATACGGTCTGCGTATCCCTGCTCTCGGTACAGGTCTGCCACCCACGGGCGCGCGAGGATGACGATTTCGGCCTGTGGCCAGCGACTGCGAATCGCTCGCAGCGCGGGAATCGACATCACCGCATCGCCGACCCAATTTGTCGCCCGAACCAAAATCTTCATGCTCGGTTCACCGGCTGCGAGCGGGCGACTGCCGCTCGCACTGTTTTCCAGAATGCTTCTTCATCGCTCAGCGCCAACCGAATTCGGCAAGCGTATATCGGCAACGAGGTCGCCAGCGAATGCGGTAAATTGGAGATATCCTTTTCCGTGCAAATCAGGGCACCGGCACCGCGCGCGATTGCCGCCCTTTCCAACTCCTGCATTTCCGCGAGCGCATAACGGTGATGGTCGGCAAAACTACGGCGATCGGCCACGGAGAATCCCCACTTCGTCAAATCGTTGAAAAATGCCGCCGGATTACCGATGCCACAAAAAGCAAAAAACTTGTATTGCCGCTGCACTCTTTCGAGCAAGGCCTCCGTCATCGAAGGCGCCCGGAGCACTGTCTCGAGCCGCATCTGCCCGTAAAATATCGGCGCGCTTGTGATCCACCGAATCTCGTTTTCGAGCGCGGCGACATGACTCGTTCGCGTAATCACCACGACGTCTGCGCGCGCGAGCGCCGAACGGGGCTCCCGCAAACGGCCTGCCGGCAACACCGCGCCGCTTCCAAATGAGTCTGTCGAGTCGATGAGGACGATATCGGCATCGCGTTCAAGCTCCAGATGCTGGAACCCGTCGTCCAGAATGAACCATTCTGCGCCATTTTTCGAGAGGGCGAGGCCATTCTGGTAACGATCTTTGCCTATCCCGAACTGAACGTGCTCACCCAATCTTCTGCGAAGCAGCGCGACCTCATCGGGCATTCCCTCATCGGACCTATTGCCAAAACCACGATAGCCCCGCGTGAGGATGACAGGACGATGCCCTTCGGCGAGCAAGCGCTCCGCTAACCACAAAACCATCGGCGTTTTGCCCGTACCGCCCACGGTTAGATTTCCCACGCTGATTACAGTCCCTGGAAGTCGCCGGCTGTGCAGAAGCCCGGCTGCATACAAGCGTGTTCGCAGCCCCATCGCCGCGCCATAAAGCCGGCCCAAAGGCTGCAACAGACGCTGACGGGCGGGAAGCAGCTTCACGCACGCGCTCTCTGTTCGATCAACCGTGTTACATGATCAAGCGTCGCCGCGGTTGCACCGCGGTTGCGTTCCACAATCGCTCTTGCCGCCGACCCCATTTCGGCCCGCGCCGCATCCTGTTTCAGCAACCGCTCCCAGGCTGCCGCGAGTTGCGCGCCCGAGTTGACTTCAATCGCGGCGTCTGCCTCCAGCAAACTCGTCGCGATCTGCCGGAAATTTTGCATCGAAGGCCCGAAAATCGGCACTTTGCCATAAGCTGCGGGCTCCAGCGGATTGTGCCCCCCTCCCGGCGGCTGGAGTGAGCCCCCAACGAACACCACGTCGGCTAGCCCATATAGCGCTGCAAGCTCGCCGATGGTATCCAGCAGCAGAACGCTTTTCGGCAAAAGATCGGTATCGTGCAAAATGCCAGCCGAGAGGCCATCGATAGAAATATCGCTCCTCCGGACCAGCCGCCAGCCCGCTTGCCTCAGCATCTCCGCCGCGGCCAGGAATTGTTCCGGCTTTCGTGGGGCCACAATCAGCAACGCCTGCGGCCATTCTTGCTGGATGGACCGGAACCCTTCCAGTACGGCTGGCTCTTCCCCGGCGATCACGCTGCCCGCGACCAGCACGGGGCTTCGCCTCGACCGTTGCAATTCGGCCGCCAGCCAATCGACAAACGCATTCGGCGCGGGTTCCGGCATATCGTATTTCATGCTTCCAGTGACCATGACGCGATCGCTCGCGGCGCCCAGCACAATCAGCCGCGAAGCGTCCTGTGGCGTCTGCATCAGATATAAGGTCCCATCGTTTAAGATCCGCCGAAGAAACGCGCCTAATAGGCCACCGCTCATCTTTGCCGCGCGCGTAAATCCCCGAAAAGACCGGTCCGATAAACGTCCGTTGACGAACACGACAGGAACACGTGAGTTGCGAGCGTGCCGCAGAACATTGGGCCAAATCTCTGTTTCCAGAATAATCAGCATATCAGGCCGCACGGCGCGAAAAACGCGCCGCACTGGCCCATTCCAGTCGAATGGAAAGTAAAACACGGCTTCGGCGAAGTGCATCCGCTCCCTTGCCAGCGCTTGGCCCGTCGAAGTGGTTGTGGAAATAACGAGCCGCGACGTGGGGAAGCGCTCTTTCAGGCGGCGTGCGAACGGCACTGCCGCGAGCACTTCGCCCACCGAAACAGCGTGGAGCCAGATTGTGGGCGAAAAACCCTCGCCGTTGGCGCTAACTTGGGCAGCAAATTTTAAACCCAGCCGTTCTCTGATATTCGGAAGATACTTCTTGCGGCGGACGCGGCTCACCAGCACGTACGGTGTCATCAGGACCGCTCCGATTGCCGTAATCAGAGTGTAGAGAAAGTACATTCAGATGTAGATGACCATCGGCATACGGCAACGGTTAAGCGCTATTATAAGAGCCAGCGCCTCGCGGCGAGAAGGTTTGGGATCCATGTGCTGTTCGATGCCTAAAGGCAACGCCTCGTGACGCGGCGCATCTCACGATCATACTCAATGCGCGCGGCCATCCGCATAGCGGCACGAATGTCTCTCGCTATCACGGCTTTTTGGTTTACAGCCGCGGCTCTGCACGCCCAAATGCAAAGCCAGCCTGGGAACACTGCGGTTGATCCCGCCTCTCTTCCCGCCCATGACTCCCATCAGCGCATCGTCATTGGGGCGGAGCCATACACGTCCGGCGATCGCTACAAAGAAAAATTCGGCAAGCATACCCCTTATGAAGGCGGTATCGCCGCCGTCGAAGTGTTCGCGCGTAATGACAACGACTTACCCGTTCGCATCAATCTCAATACCATCCAATTGCTTGTGGCTGTTCCGGGCGGATCTCGTCAACGCCTTGACATGCTTACGCCGGAAGATGTTGCCGATCGGGTTTTGGCGAAACCAAGAGATCCTTCGCCGCGAATGCCCATTCCGCGCATAGGTGCGCCGTCGCCCAAACACGACAAAGCCTGGGAAGAATTCGTTGCCGCGCTGCGTTCAGCTGCTTTAAACACAGACTTGCTTCCGCCGCACATGACCACGCACGGTTTCGTATATTTCGATATCGCTCGCCATTACGAATGGCTCTCGAATAGCCGCCTGGAAATTCCAGATCTGGCGTTTATGAACGATACCAAGCCGATATTTTTCTTCGAAATCGATCTCGCGCCGGCCGTTCACTCGATCACGGGTTCTGCCCGCCGGTTTGCTCGCTTCCTCGCGGTCAGCTAGAATGCATTCGCCTCCGGGCCCGAACCCAACAGGAAATTCTCTGACTCATGGATATTCTCGAAGGCCTGAATTCTCAGCAACGCGAAGCTGTGCTCGCCGCCGACGGTCCGATTCTGATTCTCGCCGGCGCGGGTACAGGGAAGACTCGCGTGATTACCCATCGCATCGCCTACCTGATCCAACAAGGCATTCCGTCCGGCGCAATTCTCGCCGTGACCTTTACGAATAAGGCCGCCGGCGAAATGCGCGAACGCGTTCGCGTCTTGCTTGAAGGCATAGGTCTGGGCCTGAGCGATCCCTGGATCAGCACGTTTCACTCGTTTTGCGTGCGCCTGCTGCGCCGAGAGGCTCCGCGCTTGGGTCTTCCTCGCGACTTCGCGATTTACGATGACGAAGAGCAGTTGGCGGCTTTGAAGCTGGCGCTCAGGGATCTTGGTTCGGACGATTCCGGCGACACGCCGCGCGAAATTCTTTCTCGCATCAGCTTTGCGAAAAATCATGGGATTACCCCCGACCAGGCCCTCGCGGACGCTTTCGACGAACGCAGCAAGCTTGCGGCGCGCGCTTATGACGCATACGAAAAAACCTTAAGAAAGAACGGGGCGCTCGATTTTGACCACCTTCTTTTGCGCGCTGTGGAAGTTCTGCGTCGCTTTGACGAAGCCCGGCATAGCTGGCAGCAGCGTTTCCGCTACCTGCACGTGGACGAATACCAGGATACAAACCGCGTGCAATATGATCTGCTGCGTCTGCTGGCCGGCGCTCAACCCAACCTCTGCGTGGTCGGCGACGAGGACCAATCGATCTATCGCTGGCGCGGCGCCGACGTCGGCAACATCCTCAGCTTTGCCAAAGATTTTCCCGCTGCGCGTGTATTCCGTATCGAGCAGAACTACCGCTCCCGGCAAAGAATTCTCGACGCGGCCGCGGCGGTCGTTTCGAAAAACGTCAAGCGTATCGGCAAGCAGCTCACGGCCACGCGAGGCGAAGGTTCCAATCTCGTTTTCTATGAAGCACGCGATGCACGCGCCGAAGCCGAGTACGTCACCCAGCGTGTGAGCGACATTCAAAAAGACGATGCCGCCGCGCATTGTGCCGTGATGTATCGCACCAATGCGCAGTCCCGCTCGTTGGAAGAAGCTTTCCGCGCCCGGGGCATCCGCTACCGCCTGCTCGGCGGTTTTAGTTTTTACCAGCGCGCCGAAATCCGGGATATTTTTGCCTACGTGCGCCTGGCGATGTTTTCGGACGACGATATCGCGCTTCTTCGCGTGCTGAATACGCCCCCGAGGGGCATAGGCAAAGTCACTGTGGAATCGCTTCGCGCGCAGGCTCGCGAGCGCAGCACTTCACTGTGGAATGCTATCGGCGAACAGATTGAATCCGGCGCGGCGCGCGCTCTGGCTCCGCTTCGCAGCTTCCGCGAATTGATCGATCAACTGCGCGAGAAATTGCGAACATTGCCGCCGGCGCAATTCCTCGCATTCGTTCTCGAAGCCACCGGTTACCTCGACATGCTGCGCCAGCGCGATTGCGCGGAAGACCTCGCGCGTATCGACAATTTGAATGAATTGGTGAACGCCATGGTCGAGGGAGCCGAACGCGGCGAAACACTCGCGGACTTTCTCGATCGTGCCGCCCTGGTAAGCGATGCCGACAATTACGACGAGCGCGCATCGGTCACGCTGCTCACGTTGCATACCGCCAAGGGCCTCGAATTCGATCATGTTTTTCTTACCGGCCTCGAAGAGGGCACATTCCCGCACAGCCGCTCGCTTAGCGATCCGGAAGAACTCGAGGAAGAGCGGCGCCTCTGCTACGTTGGAATGACGCGTGCAAAGGAGACGCTGACGCTCACCCGCGCCGTCTATCGCCGAATTTACGGCACCGAACGACTGCATGGGTCGACTCCTTCACGATTTCTCCAGGAAATTCCTGCCGAACTCGTGGATACCGCCGAAGGTTCGCTCGCAGCGGCAGGCGAAACCCGCCGCTACGAAGCCGATCCCGAATACTCCTACTCGGCCGAGGAGTTTGCGCGTCGCGTGCGCCGCACGCCGGCTCCTTCGCGTGAGCGTGCGCCTCGACCGCGGCCGGATACACACTCCCCCGGACGCATAAAGCGCGACACCAGCAACCCTCTGATCGGCCAGCGCGTGCACCATCCAACCTATGGCGTGGGAACCATCATCCACGTGGATGGCGATGACGATGACCGGAGGCTGACCGTGAGCTTCGTTAACTACGGGACAAAAAAGCTCGTCGAACGCTATGCCAACCTTTCGTGGGCACAATAAGATCTCGGCACGCACGATCTGTAAGTAGCGAATTGCAGCACACCCTGAGAACTACGCCGTTGCGCCGCACGGCCGGCCGGGATAGAGTTTTCGCCACTTTTTGCCGGCGGTGGGCGTGAATCCGCAGCTTTTTAGGGTCAAAAGCATCGACAAGCTTCTGGCTGACGCCGAAGCCCCCGAACACCGGCTGAAGAAGACCCTCGGCCCATGGTCACTCACGGCGCTGGGCATTGGCGCAATTATTGGCTCGGGAATTTTTGTTCTTACCGGGACGGCTGCAGCCGGCGAATACTTCCAGGCTCCTTCCATTCTTCACGCCCAGGTACTCGATCTGGTCTCGAATTATCTACGGCATGGCGGCGCTGCAGGCGTGCTGATGCACGGCCGGCCCCCCGCGGGACCGGCGATTGCAGTTTCGTTCTTATTGGTTGCTATCGCGTGCAGTTTCGCGGGGCTCTGTTATGCGGAACTCGCCTCGATGATTCCCATCGCTGGCAGTGCGTACACGTATTCCTACGCCACGCTCGGTGAAATCTTCGCCTGGATCATCGGATGGGACCTGATTCTCGAATATGCGGTCAGCAATGTTGCCGTGGCCGTGGGGTTTAGCGGATACGCCAAGGCTCAACTGGCAGCCTTTGGGCTGAATTTGCCCGACAGATGGTCGACGCCGGTGTGGGCCTCGGGGCAATGGACGGGAGCCCGGTTCAACCTGCCGGGATTCCTGATCGTTTTTATCCTTACTCTGCTGCTCGTTCGGGGCGTGCGCGAATCAGCCGAAGCGAATAATGTAATGGTGGCGATAAAAATCGGCGCCATTCTCACCTTCCTGGCCGTAGGGGCTACGCTGACAAATCCTGCAAATTGGAAACCGTTTGCCCCCTCCGGCTTCGCCGGCGTCGTCACCGGCGGGGCCATCGTTTTTTTTACCTATATCGGCTTTGATTCCGTCTCCACGGCGGCGGAGGAATGCCGCAACCCGCAAAGAGATTTGCCTTTCGGCATCATCGCCTCGCTCATTATCTGCACTTTGCTTTACATCGGCGTTGCGATCGTGTTGCTCGGAATGATGAAATACCCGGCCTTTTCGTCCGGAGCGGGCGCGGAGGCACCCGTCGCCTACGCGCTACAGCAGCTCGGCGCAAACCGCTTTTCTCGTTCGGTGATCGTTATCGGCGCGCTGATGGGAATGATCTCCTCTCTGCTTGTATTTCAATACGGGCAGGCGCGCATCTGGTATGCGATGTCGCGCGACGGCTTGTTGCCCAGGCTTTTTTCAGCCGTGCATCCAAAATTCAAGACGCCGTACTGGTCGACATGGATCGCCTGTTTTGCCGTGGGCATACCCGCGGGATTGGTGGATATCGGCGACGCCGCGGACCTGTCGAATATCGGCACGTTGTTTGCATTCGTTCTTGTATCGCTGGGCGTGATCTTTTTGCGGCGCAATCAACCGGACCGCCCGCGTACCTTCCGGGTTCCTTTCGTTCCGTGGTTTCCGCTAATCTCGATTGTTTTCTGCGTGGGATTGATGATGGGCCTAACGGTGATCACCTGGATTCGGTTTGTGGTGTGGCTCGCAATCGGCCTGATCATCTATGCGAGTTACAGCCACAAACACAGCGAATTCGCGGGCAAGAACGTCCGCGAGAAAGCCCCGGGGAAAGCTTGATGCGTTCGGGAATGCGATTCACGGCTGCAATCTTGATCTGCTTTCTGCTTCCCATGCAAACCTTCGCCTGGGGAGCAAACGCCGAGCGCCTGATTGCGAACCGCGCCGTAGATACGCTGCCGCAGGATTTGCGTGCGTTTTTCGAAGCAAATCGCGACTTCATCACGCGGCACGCGGCTGATGCCGTACAAAACCTGGATAAGACCTCCCCGACCGAAAGCCGGAATGAGGTGCTTTTCCTCGATCGCTATGGCCAGTATCCATTCGAAGCCTTGCCTCACAAATACGAAGCGGCGGCGGCAAAATTCGGCAAACCGAAGCTTGAAAACGGCGGCGTCCTGCCCTGGCAGATCGGCGTTTACAGCGCAAAACTAACCGACGCCATGCGTTCCGGCAATTGGGAGCAGGCTCGTCTGCTGGCGGCTCAACTTGCTGGTTACGTGGCCCAGGCTTTCGATCCTTTCAACACCACGGAAAATTACGATGGGCACGCTTGGGGCCAGCCCGGTGTGAATTTGCGCTTCAACACAAGTCTCGTGGACCGCTACTCATTGTTTTTCCCGCTGCATCCAAATGATGCCGTATTCATTGCCGATCCTACCGATCATGCGTTCGAAGACTGCATTAAGGCGCACTCCTGGCTGGAGATCGTCCTCGTCGCTGACCGCCGCGCCCGCAGTGGATTGGCTGATTACACAGACGACTATTACGATCGTTTCTACAGCGAAGCCGGCGCGACGCTGATCCGCCAACTCAGCGATGCGGCAGCCGATGTCGGCTCTTACTGGCTGACGGCATGGATCAACGCCGGGCGGCCCGCTGTTCCCCACCAATAGACGTGTTCTCTCGCCCGTCACCTAACGACTCCTGGACTGCGCGATTTCAGGCGCTTCCCAAAGCTGAACTCCATGTGCATCTGGAAGGCACAATGCAACCGGACACCGTCGTCGCTCTGGCGAAAAATTGTGGTGATCGGCTGGACGAACACACTGTGGCTGCCCGGTACGCATCGCGCGACTTTGCAGGCTTTATTGAAGCCTACAAATGGGTGACCTCATATTTGAGGGCGCCGGCAGATTACGCATTTGCCGCCTCTCGCATGTGCGAACAAATGTTGGCGCAAAAGATCGTGTATGCCGAGGTTACGCTTTCAGTCGGCGTTATGCTCCTGCGCAAACAGGATGCCGCCGCAAATTTTCACGCCATCTGCGAAGCGGTTACTCCGTATGCATCGCGGGGATTGCGTTTGCAGTGGATCTTCGATGCCGTGCGGCAATTTGGAGCCGCTGCGGCGCGAGAAGTGGCGCAACGCGCGGTTGAGATGCGCCACTCCGGCGTAATCGCCTTTGGAATGGGGGGTGACGAACTCGCGATTCCGGCCGCCGACTTTCGCCACGTGTACGACTACGCTGCGTGCAACCATCTGCATCGGCTGGTTCATGCAGGCGAGATCGGCAGATCAGATTCGGTCCGCGAAGCCGTTGAGACCCTCGGGGCCGAGCGCATTGGCCATGGTATTTCCGCTGCGAATGACCCGAATCTCATGTCAACGCTTGCGGAAAGATCGATTCATCTTGAGGTCTGCCCTACAAGCAACCTCCGCACGGGCGCTCTGGCGCGATGCGTGACGCGCTCCGACGCGGAGATGGCCGACCATCCATTGCCTAAACTACTTCGCGCCGGTATTCCCATCAGCATATCCACGGACGATCCGGCGATATTCAGCACCGATCTGGCTGACGAATTTGGCTCGCTCGGGCAGATGGGTCTCGAGCGGCAACGGATTCTGAGGATAGCGGAGACAGCTTTCCTGGGCGCTTTTCTTCCCGACGCCGACAAATCGGCATTGCTGAAATCCTTTCGCTCTGAGGCTGCAGCGCTTGGCCTGCTATAATGCACCACATGAAAGCCCACGTTTGGGTCATGCTGAAATCCACGGTGCTCGACCCGCAAGGCGCCGCAATTCAGCAGGCATTGGCATCTCTTGGACACGCCGCCGTGCGCGACGTCCGCCAGGGCAAATTCTTTGTTCTGGATCTCGACGGTCTGGACCGGGCTGCGGCGCAATCCGAGGTTGAGCGCATCGCGCGCGATGTGCTCACAAACCCGGTCATTGAGGAATTTCGCTTCGAAATTGTCGATGAGGCCACGTCTGCCCCTGCCAGCATATCGGCAAAAACCTCCTTTCAGGCCTAGGTATTTAACAGTAGTGAATTAATGGGCCTCACCTAGAGCACACCGCAAACACCGTATGCTATTCTGAACGTCCGGTGGCCCTTCCGCCGATTTTCAACCTAGGAGTCCTACTGTGTGCGGCATTGTCGGATATATCGGTCCTAAGAAAGTTGTGCCGCTGATTCTCGACGGCCTGCGCCGGCTGGAATATCGCGGATACGATTCCGCCGGGATCGCCGTCGTCAGCCAAAATGGACACCTGGAAATCCGCCGCGCGTCCGGCAAACTACCCAATCTTGAAGACTCCATACGCAATCATCCGATCGACGGCATCTATGGCCTGGGTCATACGCGCTGGGCTACGCATGGCCGGCCGACCGAGGAAAACGCCCATCCGCACCGGGACTGTAAGGGCGAGGTGGTAGTCGTACACAACGGCATCGTTGAGAATTATCTGGAACTTAAGCAGGAACTGGAAAAAGAAGGACACAAGTTCGTCACCCAAACCGACACGGAAATCGTGGCACACCTCGTCGAGAAGTACATGGAGGGTGGCCCGCTGGAAGACGCGGTTCGCAAGGCTATTAAGCGGCTGAGCGGCGTTTATGCTCTGGTGATTCTTTCGGTCAAGGATCCACGCAAAATTGTCGCTGCGCGGAATGGCCCGCCCGTAGTCGTCGGCCTGGGGCAGGATGAATATTTCGTGGCCAGCGATATTCCGGGAATCCTGGCGCACACGCGCGATATCTTTTTTCTCTCCGATGGCGATATCGCCGTCTTGACGCCGAAAGGTGTGCAGGTCAGCGACATCGAGGCCAAGCCGATTCAGCCGAACATTCACCACATTACCTGGGATCCTGTGACCGCTGAAAAGGGCGGTTTCAAGCATTTCATGCTCAAAGAAATTTTCGAGCAGCCCCGGGCCATCCGCGACACCATGCTGGGCCGCATCTCCCAGGAAACCGGCGAAGTTTTCCTGGACAAGATGGAGATTACGACCGCGGAATTCCGAAATTTCCGCAATATCAAAATCGTTGCCTGTGGCACGAGTTGGCACGCCGGTCTGGCCGGTAAATTCATGATCGAACGGCTGGCCGCAGTCCCCGTGGAAGTGGATTACGGCAGCGAGTTCCGCTATCGCGATCCTATCGTTGACGAAAAAACGCTCGTGATCTGCATCAGCCAGTCGGGCGAAACTGCGGACACGCTCGCCGCCCAGCGCGAAGCAAAGCAGAAAGGCGCCAAAACTTTAGCGATTTGCAACGTCGTCGGCTCAATGGTCACGCGTGAAGCCGCTGGCACAATCCTGACGCACGCCGGCCCTGAAATCGGCGTCGCTTCCACCAAGGCATTTACGGGTCAACTGACCGCGCTCATACTTATCGCGCTTCATCTCGGCCAGTTGCGCGAGAAACTGGCCCCCGACGCCGCAAAGAAATTAATGCTGGAGTTCACCCGTATTCCCCAGAAGATCGAGACCATCCTGCAGGGTGACCACGAGGGGATCTACGAGGGACTGGCGCGCCAGTTCTTCCGATACACTGACTTCCTTTACCTGGGGCGCGGCGTCCACTTCCCTATCGCTCTGGAGGGCGCGCTCAAACTCAAGGAAATCTCTTACATTCACGCCGAAGGTTATCCGGCCGGCGAAATGAAGCACGGCCCAAACGCCCTCATCGACGAAAACCTGCCCGTCGTCATGCTGGCCACGCGCGACGAATTCGATGCCGAATCGATGATCCGGTATGAAAAGAGTGTTTCGAATATTCAGGAAGTCAAGGCGCGCGACGGCATCGTTATTTCCGTGGTCAGCGAAGGCGACCACCTCGCGCGCAAGGTTTCCGATCACGTCATTGAAATCCCAATGGCGCCGGAATTGATGGCCCCCATTTTGGAGGTCGTGCCGCTGCAATTGCTCGCTTATCATATTGCCGTCCGGCGCGGCTGTGACGTGGATCAACCCAGAAATCTGGCCAAGTCTGTGACCGTCGAATAACAACCACGCGCATTAGCAATCATCCGGGCGGCGCGCTAAAATTTCATCGAAATATGAGCGTTCGCCGCTTTGCCGACATCTGGCTTTCGGCCTCACTTGCCTTCGCGGCCCTTCTGCCTCTGCACGCCCAGACGCGCCCCGGTTCGTATACGGTAGCCGAGGTCCATGCCTCGGGATCACATCGCTATAGTGATGCGCAGATCGCTGCCACGGCAGGGCTGAAGCCGGGCGACCCGGTAAATAGCCTAGCCCTTCAGGAAATCGCGGATGAAATGGCGGGGTTGGGTATCTTCTCGCGAGTGAATTTCCGTTTCACCGTAAAGAACAATCGCGCCATCGTAAATTTCGAATTGGAAGATGCGCCTGTCGTGCCGGTGATTTTCGAGAATTTCCCATGGTTCAGCGATCAGGAGATAACGGACGAGATTCGGACCGCCGTGCCGCTTTTCGACGGCGTTGCGCCAAAGGGCGGCACGCTGCTGGACGAAATCACCGACGCGCTCAAGAAAAAGCTCGCATCGCGCGGGATTCAAGCAAACGTGGAACACATGCTTCTCGCCGAGCCATCCACCGATGGCGCGATCATGCAGTTCCGGCAAGATGGCCAGAGTTTCACCGTTGCCAGTCTCAGCTTCAGCGATCCGGCAGCTCAAAATTCCGAAAAGCTGCATGATCGGCTGACCGACCTCGTTGGCAAGAACTTTTCTCGTTTCGCCCTCGAACTCTTCGAAAACGAACAAGTCCGTCCCATTTACCTCTCGGCGGGCCAAATCCGCGTGACTTTTGGCGCGCCTGTCGTTCACCTGAATGGCGATGGCAACCACAAGGGTCCTGCTACGGTCGACATTCAGGTTCCAATCGATCCGGGGCCGGTCTATCGCTTATCCGGTGTCACGTGGACCGGCGATATGGCAATCGATCAGGCTTCGCTTGCAAAGCTCATTCCGCTCAAGGAGGGCGATGTAGCCGATGGCATGCGCTTGGCTTCGGGCTGGCAGCAAGTCGAATTGGAATATGCGCATCGTGGCTACATCAATGCGAAGGTCGAGGCTGTGCCGCAGTTCGACAATGCCCGTAGGACGGTTGCCTACAACGTGAAAATCACCGAAGGGCCCGAGTACCGCATGGGCGAACTCGTGGTTACCGGGCTCTCGCTTGACGCCGAACGCTCTGTGCGGAATGCCTGGCGCTTGCCGCCTGGCCAGGTGTTCGACAAGACCTATGTCGATTCCATGCTCGCCAAGCTTGAAAAACCGACGGTTGCAATTTTTGGAGATTTACCGGTGCATTACGAGAAGATGGGGCGATGGCTGCGTCCGGATACGCAAAAGCATGTCATGGACGTGTTGATTGATTTCCAGTAGCCGTACACACTCCTGAATTTTCACGCGTTCAACCTGCAGTATCGTGATCACGACACGTGCGCGGCCGACGCTTCTCTGGCAGCGATAATCGTATTCACGTGAATCCGTACTGTATCCTCAACGTTTCTTGCGTACCCTCCGGCAAATGCCACCGCGACCGGCAATCCTCGTAAACGCGCTTCTGCAAACACGAGAGCGTCGCGCTCCTGCAGGCCACGCATGCTCAGCCGCAATCCGCCCAACTGGTCTTCGCGATACGGGTCCGCGCCCCCGATATAAAAAATCATTTCAGGCGCGAATCGCCGAAAAGCGCTGGCCAGGGCCTTGTCCAACAATTCCAGATATTCTTCGTCGCCAACGCCGTCGGCGAGGTTCACATCCAAATCCGACGGCGGCTTCGGCTCGGGATAATTATTTTCCTGATGCAGAGATAAAGTGAACACATCGGCATCGCCGGCAAAAATTGCCGCCGTGCCGTTTCCCTGATGCACATCCGTGTCAACGATCAGAACCCTCCGCAGAGCGCCCTCGGATTGCAGCCGGCGAATCGCCACGGCGACATCGTGAATCATGCAGAAGCCTTCGCCATGTCCCGGAAATGCATGATGAAAACCGCCGCCGATATTTATCCCGAATCCCTCCTTTGCCGCACAGTGCGCGGCCAGGATCGATCCTCCGGCAGCCAGCCAGAACCCTTTTACCGCAGCCTCCGAATACGGAATCTCCAGGCGCATGCGCTCGCTGAGGGTGAGCTTGTCGTGCAGGCACTTATCCACCCATTCACGCGTGTGCACGCGCAGAATATCTTCGTCCGTCGCCGGCTCAGGCGCGAGAATGTCAGACGGCTCCGCGATGTGGTCGGCAAGCAAGAGATCGCGAACCATGCGGAATTTTTGCGATTGGAATACGTGCTGGCCTAAGCGTAAATCGTAGCCTTCGTGATAAACCAACTTGAACGGAAGCATGACCGCCGTGGAATCAGTTGTCGCGATCGAGGATGAAATCGGGCACAACGAAAAGCGCCCGCCCAAATTCGCTGTTTGCGTGGCCATTCAGGCAAGCTTTGGCACGCGAGGCGTATTCGTGGGCCAATGAGCGGGTGCGTTCCAGCGCCCCGGAATTGCGGACCAGCGCCGAAATTTCTTCGGCCCGGACGGTGTGAAAGCCCTTCTCATCGAGTACCGTTCGCACCATCCGGCGCCCGGCCGCGCCATCGTTTTCCAGCGCATAGATCAGTGGCAAAGTCACCTTGCCCTCTTTCAAATCGCTGAGAACGGGCTTGCCAAGTTGCAAAGGCGAGGCCGTGAAATCCAGCAGATCATCCACCAATTGAAATGCAAGCCCGGCATAGCGGCCGTAATCGGCGAGAGCCTGCTCTTCCGTGTCGCTGAGGGCGCCAAGCACGCCGCCCAATCGCGCGCATCCGCTGAATAAGCAAGCCGTCTTGCGGGCGGAGAGATCCAGGGCGTCCTGTTCGCCCAGATCCATACGCCCGAGGCTCGAGAGTTGCAGCAATTCACCCTCGACCATGCTTTGCGTGAGGTCGATGAGAATGTCAAGGACCCGAAAATTCCGCTCCTCGAGCGCCATTTGAAACGACTGCATGTAAAGCCAATCGCCGGCCAGCACACTCCGATGATTTCCCCACCGCGAATTCGCCGAAGGACGGCCACGCCGCGTGTCGGCACCGTCGATGACGTCATCGTGAATCAGCGTGGCGCTGTGAATCAGTTCCACCACGGCGCCGAGGCGGACTGCAGCGGGGCCATGATATCCCGCGTATCCTGCAGAAAGCAGCAGCAGTGCCGGCCGCAGACGTTTGCCCCCGCCGCCGAGCAGATAGCCGGCAATCTCCGCCACCGGCTCGCTCGCGATCCCGGTCTGATGCGCGAGTTCTCCCTCGACGCGCACGAGGTCATCGCGTACCAGGTCAAAAATCTCTTTAACCGTCAGCAGCGAGATGTGTCTCCTCCATCAGCCGGACTCAACCGGCGTCCTCGCATGTTTCACAGCTTGAAAAATCGCCTGAAATTCGCCGCCGTTGCCGCGGCGAACTCATGCGGCGCCAAGTTTCTCACAGGTGCGAGCGTCCGCGCTACTTCCGCCACAAAGGCCGGCTCGTTCCGGCGTCCGCGAAACGGCTGCGGCGCCAAAAACGGAGAATCGGTTTCGATCAGAATAGATTCCAGAGGCACGGCGGCGGCTACATCGCGCAAGTTGTGAGCCTTCGGGTAGGTCGAATTCCCCGCGAATGAGATGAGAAAGCCCATTTCCACCCCGCGTCGCGCTTCTTCAAGCGTGCCGCTGAAGCAATGAAAAATTCCTCCCAAGCCTGATGAACTCCAGTGCTGCTCCAGCGCCTGCAGGCAATCGGCCCACGCTTCGCGGCAATGAATGACGATCGGGCGCCGGGCGGCGCGGGCGAGTTCGAGTTGCTCGATAAAAACGCGCCGCTGCACCTCTTGCGGAGAATGGTCGTAGTGATAATCGAGCCCGATTTCGCCCCACGCGAGGAATTTGCGATGCCGCGCCATTCGGGTGAGTTCGTCATAATGCGCCGGCGTCGCAAGCTTCGCTTCGTGCGGGTGAATTCCTGCCGCCGCGTAAATCCAGTCGTAGCGTTCCGCAAACGGAAGCGCCGATGCCAGTGCTCCCGGAGCGCCGCCCATCGCGAGAATATTGCGGACTCCTGCGGTTTGCGCCCGCGCCAGCATGTCTGCTCGATCCGACTCGAATTCGGGCATGTCCACATGCGCATGCGAATCGACCAAATCGAGCTGCGCGGGAACTGAAGAGCCGTTATCCATACAGTGCGCCGAATGAACTGCTTGCGCCAGACACGATGAAACGAGGCGCGAGCTGCTTACTTCAGTCGCGAGCCGACGGGCACGTCTTCGAGAAAGCCGGCGAGCACTGGCTTCCCCTCCGGCCCAACCGATGCGGCCACGATCATGCCGTTTGATTCCACCCCTCGCAGCTTACGTGGCTGCAAATTGACCACGACCACCACCTTGCGCCCGACAAGCTGCTCGGGCTGATATGCCGTGGCGATGCCGGCGACGATCTGACGGATTTCGTCCCCAACATCCACCATCACCTTCAACAATTTGTCCGCGCCGGCGACGCGTTCGGCCGATTTCACCTGGCCGACGCGCATCTCGACTTTCGCGAAATCGTCGATGCTGATCTTCGAATTCACCGCTGGCGCGGCTCCAGGCCCCGCACCGCCGGCCTGCGCGGCATGAGCGGGCGTAGAAGCCGGAGCCGACGGCGTTGCTGCGGTTCCTTGCGGATTGAGAATTTCCTGTTCCATGGCTGCGATTTTCTCCAGTGTTTCAGCTTTTTCCACGCGGGGAAATACTGCCGTCGCCTCGCCGATAAGCGTGCCGGGGCGGAGACCGCCCCAGGCAAGCTGATCGATGCGCATCTCGGCAATGGATCCAAACTGCCCGAGTTGTGCCCAGAGCTTTTCGGTGGCCATCGGCAATGCGGGATGCGCCAGCGTCACAAGAATGCGCAACGATTCCGCCGCGTAGTACAAAATCGTTTCCAGCCGGCCGCGCTGCTCCGGATCTTCGGCCAGCGACCACGGTTTTCCTGCAGTGATGTAGCCATCGACCTGAGCAATCGCCGCCCAGATCAATTCGAGCCCGCGCGAAAACGTCAACTCCTCATATTGGCCCGCCACCGCGCTCGCCGATTCCACAATGCCGGCCGAAAGCGACTTCTCCGCTTCGCCTATTGCCGAGTGATGCGCGGCGGGAACTTTTCCCTCGCAATATCGTCCGATCATGGCCAGCGTGCGGCTCGCGAGATTGCCGAGGCCGTTCGCCAGATCGCTGTTATATCGCGTCAGCAGGGCGTCGTGACTGAAATTCCCGTCTTGGCCGAAAGGAACATCGCGGAGCAGGTAATAGCGCAATGCATCGACGCCTACCGTGCGGGCAATCGGTTCGGCATAGGCCACATTGCCCTTGGATTTACTCATCTTCTGCTGTTCGAATAGCAACCAGCCATGGGCAAAGACGCACTTCGGCAACGGCTCCTGAGCAGCCATGAGAAACGCAGGCCAGTAAACACAATGAAAGCGGATGATCTCCTTGCCGATCAGATGCAACTGCGCAGGCCAATATTTCTCCCATTGCAACTCGTCATCGCCATAACCGATGCCGCTGAGATAGCTGGTGAGCGCGTCATACCAAACGTACACGACATGCTCGGGGTCATCTGGCCAGGGTAAGCCCCATTTCACAGTCTTGCGGCTAACGGAGATGTCGCGCAGGCCAGCCTCGACAAACCTCTGTACTTCGTTGCGCCGGAAACCCGGGCGGATGAAATCCGGCTGCTCCTCGTACAGCTTCAGCAGCTTTTCCTGAAACGCCGACAACTTAAAGAAATAATTGTCTTCAGAAACCACTTCGGCGGGCCGCCCGCAGAGCGGGCAGTCAATCGGTTCGGTCGAATCGCTCACGTAAAGATTGTCAAAAACGCAGTACCGACCCTGATAGAAGCCTTTGTAGATGTACCCGGCGTCGCGAGCACGCAGAAGCAGGCGGCGCACGGCCCGAAGATGTTCCGGGGAGGTAGTGCGAATGAAATGCGTGTAGCTGATGCCAAGTTCATTCCACAAATTGCGAAATACAGCCGAGTAGCGGTCTACGTGCTGTTTCGGTGTTACTCCCGCTTTGGCGGCGGCGCGAGCGATATTTTCGCCGTGTTCATCCGTGCCGGTGAGAAACGCAACGTCGTAACCCTGCATGCGCTTGAAACGAGCGAGGGTATCGGCCACTAAAGTCGTATAGGCAGAGCCGACGTGAGGCCGCGCATTCGCATAATAGATCGGTGTAGTCACATAGAACTTCGGGCGATTGTCGGCGTGGCTCACAGACGCTCCGAACCGGCGTGCTGAAACGAACGATACTATGCGGCCCGGGCAGTGGAGTCAAACCGCCATGGGTCAGTTTGATTGCAAACTGACCTACTACCAAAACCTCCGGATTCGTGTTGCGGTTCTTCGCAGCACATTGTTGAATAGGTGCGCCAGGAAAATTCGGATGAGCCACGTTACGATCGCGCCCACGAGCGAGGTCAGCACTCGGCCCGCCTTGCTTTCCGATCTGCCCAGGCTGGCGGAAATTTATAACTACTACATCCTGAATACGCACATCACTTTCAACATTACACCTTTCACACCCGAAACATTCCGGCCGTGGTTCGACGAGCATTCCGACGGCAAGCGTCACCGCCTCGTGGTGGCGATCGAAGCCGGCAACGGCCGAATTATCGGCTATGCAGGCACCGCGCGGTTCCGTCCAAAAGAAGCCTACGAGACTACCGTGGAAACCACAATCTACTGCAGCCATGATTGCACGCAATTGGGCATCGGCACGATGCTTTACCACTCATTGTTCGAAGCCATCGCGGGCGAGGATATCAACCGTATTGTGGCGGGTGTCACGCTGCCGAATCCCGCGTCTGTTGCATTGCACGAGCGCTTCGGCTTTCGTCACCTGGGCACATTCACCCGGAATGGCCGCAAGTTTGGCAAATATTGGGACGTCGCCTGGTTCGAACGGCCGCTGAAACTCGAATAACGGCGCTCTCGCATCGAGGGGGGATAATGGTTCACTTCTTTGGCATTGCGATCAGCTCTTCCCTGCTGGGCTGGATCCTTATCGGGCTGCTGGCGGGATGGATCGCGGGCGAAGTCAGCCGCGGCGCGGGTTTTGGATGCCTCGGGAACCTCGCCATTGGACTCGTCGGTTCAATTCTCGGTGGGTGGATCTTTTCGAGACTGGGAATCTGGGGAGGTGGTTTTGTATACAGTCTCGCGGCCGCCACTGTAGGAGCGGTGGTGCTGGTGTTGCTCGCGCGCCTGTTTGCCGGCGGCAAGCACGCCTGAAAATCAGATGTTATCGGCACGCGCGCGATTGCCGAAGCTCTTATTTTTTGCAACGGCTGCAGGCGCCTGGCTTTATTTCTTGCATGATTATCCCCAGCTGCCTCGGGTCATCGCCTCGCATTTCGATCAACACGGATTCGCAAACGGCTGGCAAACGAAGCAGAGCTTTTTCGGCACCTTCGCCGGCATGACCGCGCTGGGAGCTTTTCTGGTATTTGCCCTACCGACGACCGTCAGCGTTTTGCCTGCGCGATGGATTAACCTGCCCCACAAGGATTACTGGCTTGGCCCCGAGCAGCGCGCCGCCTCTCTGCGGTTTCTCAGCGCCTGGTTTGCCTGGTTCGGTTGCGCCGTCTATTTCGTGATCGTCATTGCCTTTGATTTCGCGGTCGAAACGAACTTGCGGCCGCTTCACCAGCCGAACATCGCGCGTCTCTGGTATACCCTCGCCTTTCTCATCGGGTTCACGATTATTTGGACCAGACGTCTTTTCGCACGATTCGGCCGCGTGCCTCGCACACCCTCGGACTAGATTCGCCCGAGGCAGGCGATAACAGGTTTCATTGGATATGCGGTTGGCGCACGCGCGAATCGCAGCTAGCAGCCGGCTTGCGCGGCTATCTGCTCCGGCGTGATACGATTATTCGATTAAAGGAGCTGCACGGAGTTGAGTAAGCCTTCTCTTTGGGCCATTCCGCTGGGCGGCCTCGGCGAATTCGGCATGAACATGCTCGCGCTGCGCACCGGGGATGACATCATCGTCATCGACGCCGGAATGATGTTTCCGGAGGCCGAACTCCTCGGCGTCGATATCGTCATTCCGGATATCACCTACCTCAAACACAATCGCGAGCACGTGCGCGCGATTATTTTGACGCACGGCCACGAAGATCACATTGGCGCACTGCCATACATTCTGCGTGACCTGAATGTGCCTGTCTTCGGCACGCGCTTTGCCCTCGCGCTTGTACGGAAGCGCCTGGAAGAGCACACGCTGCTCGAGACCGCCGATCTCCGGGAGGTTATCCCCGGCCGGCACGCCGAGATCGGCCCGTTTGAGATCGAATTCATACACGTCACGCACAGCACCATCGATTGTGTGGCCCTGGCTATTCGCACTCCGGTCGGCGTGGTGATTCATACTGGCGATTACAAGATGGACCCTACGCCCGTTGACGGCGAGCCGTTTGATCTGCACGCGTTCGCCCGTTACGGCCAGGAAGGCGTCCTCGCACTCTTCAGCGACAGCACGAATGTCGAGCGCCCCGGATACACGCCTTCCGAACGCGCCGTGTGGAACCGCCTGGAAGAGCTCTTTCGTGCGGCGCCGCGCAAGGTGCTGATTTCCTGCTTTGCCAGCTCGATCCACCGGATTCAGCAGATCATCGATATAGCTGCATTGGTGGGCCGCAAAGTCGGATTCGTCGGGCGCAGCATGGTTGATAATGTCGAAATTGCGCACGAATTAGGCCGCCTGAGGATTCCCGATGGTTTGCTCGTCCGTCCGCAGGATTTGCGCACGTTCGATCCACAGAAAATGGTCGTCTTGGTAAGCGGCAGCCAAGCCGAACCAATGTCCTCGCTTTCCCGGGTCGCGGTAGATAATCACCGCCTCATCAGCGTCGATCCTGAAGATACGGTCATTCTCTCCGCGCGCATCATTCCCGGCAACGAAAAGGCCATTTTCCGGATGCTGGATCACATGTTCCGCCGGCGAGCCCTCGTTTATTACGATAATGCCGGTGGTGTGCTGCACGTTTCCGGCCACGCCAGCCAGGAAGAGCAAAAGCTCATACTCAGCCTCGCGCGGCCGCGTTATTTCATCCCGCTGCACGGCGAATACCGCCAGCTTTTCCGCCACGCCGCGCTGGCCCAACAGGTTGGCGCCGTCTCCGGCGAAGTCCTGCTGCTCGAAGACGGTCATCCCATCGAATTCACCGAAGACGGCGCCTATCGCCGCGATCCGGTGCCGGTCGGACGCGTCTGCGTCGATTCCGGGTCGCTCGAAGAGATTGAGCAAGTCGTGATTCGCGACCGGCAGCACCTGGCGGAAGACGGGATCGTTGTGCCCATCATCGCCATCGATAAACACACCGGCCGCATGGAATCCCGGCCGGAAATGGTCACGCGCGGCTTTTTGCCGCCCGAAAATGGAACCGAATTGCTTGCCGCGGCGCGCGAAGTGATCCTCCGCACCATTGAGCAGTCCAACGAGGAGGAAAAGCGGGACTGGAGCGTGATCAAAGAGAAGATCCGCGTTGATTTAAAGCGCTACCTGAATAAGCAGACCGCGAAACGCCCCCTAATCTTGCCTGTAATCCTCGAGGTGTAAACGCTCCGCGGACCGGACCGCGCCGCGGATATTTAAAATGCAATTCAGCCTGCGCAACCACGCCTCTTCTGATTTGGAGACTCTCTACGAAATCGATCAAGCCTGCTATCAACCGGGAATCGCCTATTCGCGACGTATGCTGCGGTGGTACCTGAAATTGCCCGGCGTCTTCTGCGTCGTGGCCGAGGCGTCGACTGCAGCCAAACCATCCCCGGTCGGCTTCATCATCGTCCAAACCCATGCGAACGACGCGTACATCATAACGATCGACGTGTTGGCCGATTATCGGCGTTCCGGTATCGGAACCGCCTTGCTGCAGGAAACCGAGTTCAGACTCGAAAAAATGGGAGTTCGCCGCGTGGAGTTGCAAACAGCAACAAACAACGAAGCCGGCGTTGCCTTCTGGCTACGGCACGGCTATCGTAGCTCGGGAGTAACTCGAGGCTACTACTTGGGATGCATTGACGCGTATAACATGTTCAAACACCTTCACGCCCGGACGTCGGCGACCGCATGACCGTATTCCATGCGATTGTCCTCGCCATCGTTCAAGGCTTGACCGAATTTCTTCCCATCAGCAGCAGCGCTCATCTGTGGTTCTTTCCCTGGGCATTGCACTGGCCTGATGGCGGCCTGCCCTTTGACGTAGCCCTGCATGCCGGGACGTTGATTGCCGTCGTCCTCTTTTTCCTCGGCACCTGGGTGGAACTGATCCTCGATGGCTTGGGACTTCACTACCCTGCGCGAGCCACTCCCGAGCAGGTCCAAATGAACCGCCGGCTATTTTGGCTCCTCGTCATCGGAACAATTCCCGGCGGGATCGTCGGATATTTATTCGAGCACTTCATCGAGGAGACCTGGCGCAATCCCGGGCCTATTGCGGCAGCCACCATTGCTGTCGGATTGCTGATGTGGGTCGCAGACTCGGTGAGTGGACTCCGTCGAAAACTGGAGCACGCCAACTTGGAGGACGCGGTCGTCATCGGATCCGCCCAGGCGCTGGCGCTCTTTCCCGGTGTATCGCGATCCGGGATTACCATTATCGCCGGCCTTTGGCGCAAGATGACTCGGGAGACGGCGGCGCGCTTTTCCTTTTTGCTTTCAACTCCGCTCATCGCCGGCGCCGCATTGAAAGAAGTGCCGCAATTGCTCCGTATGCACCGCTACGGCGGCGTCGACTTGCCTCTTTCCACCTTGCTGATCGCCATTGCCGTCTCCGCCATCTCCGGATACGCGGTTATCGGCTTCCTGCTGCGGTATTTACAGACACGCACCCTCAAGATCTTTGTTGTTTACCGCATCGTCTTTGGTATAGTCATTTTGCTTTTGATGTTCCTCCACAGGTGATCCGCGCGACCAGCGCCCGCGCGTCCTGTGCGACACGGTCCTGTCCTTCCCCAGAACGCAGGAGATTGCTGTGCGCTTACTGACTCCGACGGAAAACCGCCGATTCAATGAGCTTATCGGCTTTCTAGGCATCACCTTTGCCGTGTTGCTGGCATTAGCTCTGCTTTCCTATAGCCCGCGGGACGCCTCCTTCAACGTCTCCGCGCAAACGCCGTCGGCGCACCCAACCCAGAACTGGATTGGTCCTTCCGGAGCCTACACGGCCGATTTTCTTTTTCAGGCGCTAGGCTACGCGGCGTTTCTGCTGCCGATGGGGATGTTTGCACTGGGCGTACGCTGGTTTCGCAGTCGTCCTCTGGATTCCGCCATCGGCGCCTTGATCGGCTACGCATTGTTCGTGCTTTCGCTCCCTGCTCTGCTTAGCTTGTGGCGCATTCCGGATGTCCGCGAGAGCATTCCCTCGGGCGGATTCGTTGGCGGACTGACCGCTTCCGGATTGCAGCACGCGTTTGGCTCCATCGGCGGTCATGTGGTTGCTATGGCCTCTCTGGTTGCAGCGCTCTTTCTCACCACTCCGTTCTCCTTCACGGGAACTCATGCTCTACTTCGCGTGCCGGTTAACAAACTCGATCCCATCGGACGCATAAGAGCTCGCTGGTCGGCCTGGCGCGAAAGACGCGAACGGGAAAGAATGCGCAAACGCGTAGAGGCCAACAAATCTAGCGGTCGCCAGCCGGTTCCACCGCAAACCGTGGGAGCCCCGGAGCGAACTAAAGATCGCACGGCCTTGTCGGAAAAGCCTGAAGACGCTGCCGAGCGTTTCGAAGACAACGAAGAGGAAACAGCTGTCGCCAAGAATGTGCTGATCATTCCTGATACAGCGCATCCTGCGTCACCGGCGTCGAAGAAATCCGCAGCCGAACCTAAAATCGCGCGCGGGGCGACTGGCTTCCGGCTTCCTTCCCCTGGCTTGCTGCGCCTGGCCGAGCGCAGCGAAAAAGTTCAGGAAGACGAACTGAAAGAGTGCGCGCGAGCCATAGAAGAAAAATGCCGCGAATTTGACGTCGGCGGCCACGTCACGCAGATCAACCCCGGTCCGGTAGTCACCACCTATGAATTCAAGCCTGAAGCCGGGATCAAATACAGCCGCATTACCGGTTTGGCGGATGACCTGTGCCTGGCATTGCGCGCCGAGTCCATTTTGATCGAGCGCATTCCAGGCAAGTCGACCGTCGGTATAGAGGTGCCCAATCAGCGCCGACAGACCATTTCTCTCCGTGAAGTCATCGAGTCTCCGGACTTTGTCAATTCGCCTTCGAAACTGACTCTATCGCTCGGCAAAGACCTGATCGGCCGTGTACGCGTTTCCGACCTGGCGCAGATGCCACACCTGCTGATTGCCGGCTCAACCGGCACGGGCAAGAGCGTGTTTCTGAATTCACTGATCGTCTCCATGCTCTACAAGGCGACGCCTGAAGAACTGAAGCTGGTGATGGTCGATCCCAAACGGTTGGAACTCGGGTTGTATGAAGACATTCCCCACCTGCTCGCGCCGGTGGTCACCGATCCCAAAGTTGCCTCGAACGTACTACGCAACGCCACCCGAGAGATGGAGCGGCGCCTGAAACTGCTGGCCAATCGTGGTGTGCGCAACATCGAGCAGTACAACCGCACGTTTGCGAAGGGGCAGCCGCTCTCGCTTTTCGAAAACGTTGAAGACCAAGAGCATAAGCCCCTGCCCTTGATCGTCATTATCATCGACGAACTGGCGGACCTGATGATGGTGGATACAAGCAATGTCGAGGAATCCATTACGCGCCTGGCGCAAATGGCACGCGCTGTCGGTATTCACCTGATCCTTGCGACGCAACGCCCCTCGGTTGACGTCATCACTGGCCTCATCAAGGCGAACTTCCCGGCGCGCATCTCGTTCCGCGTGGCCAGCAAAGTGGATTCGCGAACGATCCTCGACGCCAACGGCGCGGAATCCCTGCTCGGCCGCGGCGACATGCTCTATTTACCCGCGGGCTCATCGCGGCTGCACCGCATCCACGGGCCGCTCATCACAGAAGACGAAATTGTCTCGCTGTGCGATTTCTGGCGATCTCAGGCCAAGGCCATCTACAACCAGAAACTTCTCGAGGCTCCTCCGAAGGACGAGGGGAATACTGATGCCGGTGCTGAAGGAGCCGAAGAAGAGGTCGATGACGAACTCTACCAGGAAGCCGTGCGCGTCGTTTGCGAAATGGGTCGCGCCTCCACTTCGACCTTGCAACGCCGCTTGCGTATCGGCTACGGTCGCGCCGCGCGCCTGATCGACATCATGGAAAAAGACGGTATTGTCGGCCCCGCCGAAGGAACAAAACCCCGCGAAGTGCTGAAAAAGAAGGACTGGATGCGGGAATTCGACGAATCCCTGAAATAACGCTCTCCTCCTAGCCTAAAGTTCGGGTCGCGCTGTTTAGAGTGAGCGGAACCGATCCACGGCCGCCGAATTTCGGCTTCATGCGCCCCAAAATCGTTGTCATTCCGAGCCCGGCGTGTTTTTGGACCGGGGGGCGAGAAATCTGCTTTTAGATTTAGACGTAGCGCCGGGGACTTTAGCCCGGCATAGCAGAGACGACGTTTCTAAGTGCTCGAGGGACATTGCTTAGTTCGGCCTCGACATACCCAGCGCCCGCCGCTACAATTTTTGAATTCTCCGGTGCCGGGGTAGCTCACCGGTAGAGCGCGGCCCTGAAAAGGCCGGCGTAGGCAGTTCAACTCTGCCCCCCGGCACCACCCGTATAGCTGCGGACATAGCCACCCGCTAAATTCCACGCGCCTGACGCGTTGATTTTGATCAACTCAGCACATCAGGCCAAGCGGTGGAAAGGCTGCGTGTCGGACGTGCCGGCGCCCTCTTCAACGAGTGCGTTGCTTCGTATCTGCAGTCGTTGTGGGCGCGGGTAGGACCTCGTACCGTGCCATCATTCCCGCCTCCATGTGGTCGTCCAGGTGGCAATGAAATAGCCAGAGGCCAGGGGCGTCCGGAACCATGTCGGCGGTTTCCGTTCCCAAAGGCAACAGAGAGAGCGTATCCCTGCGAGTGCCGTGGGAGAGCACCGTGTTGCCGTGCCAATGCGGGGTGTGGAAATTCAGCGCGCCCACGTCGCCCATATCCAAAAGATACCAGCGTACGCGCTGGCCCTGTCTCACGATCATCACTGGCCCGTCGCCGTAGAGGTATCCGTTTACGGAAAACTTGTAGTTGGTCTCGGCAAATCCAGTGCCCGTAAACGTGAAGTATCCTTGTGAATCGGAAAAATTGGCGCCTTGCACATCGAGCGCTTTCCTGTCGGTCGCGCTGATGTGGGCGGTGACGTTCTCTTGTGCATACCAACTCTCATTCTCGTTGAATGCGGTGAAGAGAGCCACGATTTCGCGGTCCACATCTTTGGGAGTGCCGTCAGAGTTGGCCTGGTCTCGCCGCGCCACGATGACGGGTCCCACCAGGCCGGAAGCCACGTCTTTGTATTCGTCGACGTGCGACTGGTAGGCCCAAGCGATCGAGCTGGCATCGTCCGGCCCCGGTCCGGCCCCTTCCGATACGTCCCATTCGTAAGTGAACGTTGCCCCGGGCGCCACCGTATCCTCCGGCTCCTCGTCGACAACATTGCCGGTGGCATCGGGAATACTGCCGGTGCTGGTAAAGTTTTTCTGACGGAAGACCTCGGGCAGGTAAATGCTGTAGGGCCGGGAGGCCTTGTTCTTGAAAACGACCTTGATCGTGTCGCCGACCTCCGCGCGCAGGATCGGTCCCAACAAACCGAGGTATTCATCCTGCGGGGCACGCGGCTTTCGCGTTGCAAACGTGCCGTCGGTATACTCCCGGTACACCGCTTTTTTATAGACGTGCCCGATGTGATTGGGTCCCGGCTGGGTGTAGGCCGCCGCCGTTCCTTCAAAAGTCTTGCCGGTCATCATATCGATGCCGAGCGGCGCATAGTCCCATTCCACTTCTTCGGCCGCAATGTAGTAGGTGCGCTCGCGTCCGGCCGCCGTAGGCACATCTTGCCTCGGCCGCGGTCTAGCGGAAGCCGCCGCGAGCTGGGCCAGACCTCCGACCCCCAAAAGGCAAACCGCCCATACCAGGCTCTTCATAGGTCGCGTGGAGAGGGCGGAATCGTAACGTTCTGGCATAGCGTTACTGCTCTCTCTTCGCAATGTCATCACACGGCCCTTTGCACTGAGGGTAAGTCCTTCCGTCGCTCATATGCAGATTGCCGGAAGAATCCAATGAATAGTAGATATGCGCGGATTCTTGCCCGATTTGAAGTCTGTCGCCGACCCAACGGCTGATTGGAATGCCTTTCCCGTGAGCCTTGCCATCGGGGATAAAAACGTGCGTGGGTTCCGCAGAAATCTTTCCTAAATAATTATTCTTCCGATCGATTTCGACGCGGTCACAGCCATTCTGTCGCACCGTGTAGGAAGCGAATCCGTCCTCGCCTCTCAGTGTGTATCGGCCACCAAGATTGGGACAGGCGCTCGCTGAGGCGGCGAGCAACGAACAGCAAAATGCCAAGACTAACTTCTTCATCGCGGCAGCACCTCGTATCGCGCCATCATCCCTGCCTGCATATGATCGTCCACCTGGCAACGAAGTACCCAGAGGCCAGGGGCATCGGGAACCATGTCGGCGGTTTCCATTCCCGCGGGGAACAGATCGAACACATCCGTGCGCCTGCCTTGGTAGTTCACCGTGCCGCCCAGCCAATGCGGGGTGTGGAAATTGACCACATCACCCACATCCAATAGATACCAGCGCACATGCTGCCCCTGCCTCATCGTCATCACTGGCCCATTCCCGTAGAGGTATCCGTTGATGGAAAACTTAAAGTTTGTCTCGGCGAAGCCGTTGCCCGTGAACGTGGTGTACATGTGCGGATCGGAAAGTTTGGCGTCTATCTTATTCAGCGCTTTCTGGTCAGCGGGACTCATATGAGCGGCAACGTTCTCTTGCACATACCAACTCTGGTTTTCGTTAAATGCGGTGAAGAGAGCGAAGATTTCGCGGTCCACACCTTTGGGAGTGCCGTCGGAATTAGTCTGCCCTCGCCGGGTCACGATGATGGGCCCCACCAGGCCGGAAGCCACGTCTTTGTATTCGTTCACGTGCGAGTGGTACACCCAGACGATCGAGCTGGGATCTTTTGGGCCTGGCCCAGCCCGTTCCGGCACTTTCCACTCGTAAGTGAATGTCGCCCCCGGCAGCACCATGGCCCCGGCCTTTTGCTTTTCGGGAACATTGTCAGCATACATGGACCCCTCCGAGGCCTTCTCGTAGAAGACTCCATGCGGGTGCATGCTGTAGGGCCGCGAGGCCTTGTTCTTGAAAACGACCTTGATCGTATCGCCGACCTCCGCGCGCAGGATCGGCCCCAACAAACCGAGGTATTCATCCTGCGGGGCGCGAGGCTTTCGCGTTGCAAACGTGCCGTCGGTATACTCCCGGTACACCGCTTTTTTATAGACGTGCCCGATGTGATTGGGTCCCGGCTGGGTGTAGGCCGCCGCCGTTCCTTCAAAGGGTTTGCCGGTATTCATGTCGATGCCGAGCGGGGCGTAATCCCATTCCACTTCTTCCGCCGCGACGTAGTAAGTGCGCACCCGTCCGCCCGACGCGGCAGGATCCTGGTTCGGCCGCGCTCTGGCGGAAGTCGCCGCGAGCTGGGTCAGTCCTCCCACTCCGAAAAGGCAAACCGCCCATACCAGGGCCTTCATAACTATCTCTTCTCGCTCCTTGCAAAAAATCAGCTATTAGAATCGGTGAACAATCTACATAGCGATCGCGGATGTGTAAATACAACTCTCAAGCTTAAAGAAAAACCGGCGAGACTTGAGTCTCGCCGGTTTTTCTTGCCATTTGTCGCGCGTGACGGCTTTTACTATCCGCCGCTACGCGTTTCTCCAGCCCCTAATTCGCCAATGGATTGGGACGGATTTGCATATGATTCACGGTGCCTGAACGGTTTTCCGTGAACCTGGGAAGATACGAGCTGTAGGTCATCCAAAGGCCCCGGCCCTTCCAACCCGCGTTGGGATCGTCAATCCGCCCGTCCAAACCGCGAGAATAATACGGCATCGGGTACGGGACACGGAACACACTGAACTTTTCCGTCTTCGGATCAAAAACGAACTGTGCGTCCGAAGTGGTTCCGGTCTCGATAACGGTGTCCTTGCCGAGCCCCGACACGTTGAATTGATCCACCCAAAGGTAATAGGGGAAGTCGGTGCTGCCGGTTTCCTTCCCGGTGCCCTTGAATTTTAGCCCCGGCGTGTCCCAGAACTTCCACTCGCCGGTCTTGACATCCAACCGCCCCAGTTGACCGCTGCCCAATGACACCCAAAGATTCCCGTCCGAGCTGAAGTCAATGCCGTGCGGGAAACGCCCTGGAGCAGGCAGCGGGTAATCTTTGATTTTGTCGGTCTTGGGATCAATCATGTACACCTTGTTCGCAGGCCCGCCAGCGACCGGAGAGGAGTACCATACGGTGCCGTCCACCGGGCTGACAGCTTCTCCATAGCCGGTTCCTGGAATCATTTTCTTCGTGTCCGGGTCGATCCGCATAAACGTCTTCTGAGCACCGACCTCGGTCGCTTTTATCGTTTCGAGATTCGTCAAATCGAGCTTTTTCGTGTCGAGCTCACCAGCCGCGGAACCCCCGCCATCGGTCCAGATGCGGCCTTGCCAATCGAACTGCAGGTGATGAGTGTTGTATGCAGTATCGACCGTGACGAATTTATTGGTTTTCGTGTCGTAATAACCGAGTTGCATGTTGTTCCCGCGCGCTGCCAGCAAATTGTACGCGGTATCGACGTCTGCCGGGTTGTCCGTGACGATCGTCTTTTTCGCCCACTCCGGATAGTATTCCTTGCCCCCAGCGCGAATCTGCACGGTCATCCACAGTCTGCCATTCTCATCAAACATAGGATTGTGCGGGCTGGCCATCCATTCCTTATCTTCCCCAACATACGCTTGCTCTTCTTCCGTGCCGTGGTAGTAATCCTTTGTCAGTGAGTAACCATGGCTCTTGTCCCGCGGTTCTACCTGAAGCCATGAGACCGCGTTCTTCACCGGGTCCAAAATCAACAATCTGCCGCCGCCGGTTCGATCCACTCCATAGACTTTCCCGTAAGGGTACAAGGTCGGATTGCGCTTATCGGTGGATATTAAATCGTGAACGAAGGACTCCGGGAAACCCCAATCCCACTGAGAGATAACGACGTTGCGTTCGATGCCGGTTGGACGCGGCGGAGCGGGAGGAACTTCTCCGGCCGCAATGCGAGTGCCCCAATCCGCGAGCATCTTCTCTACGACTTCTCTGCCAAGCCCATTAAGTTCTTGGTGCATCGACTTCGCGCGCAGGAACATGGCGTCCCAATCTTTAGCCGTGGTATAGATGCGCGTTTGGGGCATGCCCAGCTCATGGCAGTGGTTGCACCCGTTCCTCAGGGTCGCAAGCCATTCATCCTGGCTCTTGTACCTGGCTGGAAGTTCGCTCATCGGGGGCGGCTGAATCAACGATGTCCAATAGCTGGCAGGATAAATCTTCGCCGCTTCTTGCGCAGTTGCCGCGTTGGCAACCTTAAGGTTCACCATGTCGCCGCAATCCGCTTTGACGCGCTCCGAGTCCTTCAGCCCGTAGCCGCGCACCCAGAGCTCGTAGTTTCCTTCCGGCAAGTCCGGAACCAGGAACCGCCCCTGATCATCGGTGACGACAATCTTCCGGAACGGAGCCGGCAAGGATTTTGTCTCCGCGATCACCCAGACGCCGGCTTCGGGCTTACCGCCATTGCTGTTCACAACGGTGCCGCCTATACTCTTCTTATCGACTTTCACTCCAGGTACATTCTGCGGGCCGCCTACAACCGGCCGAGCAGCCACACACAGTAGTGCAAGAAGAACCCAGGTCATTTTGCGCGTTAGGGTTCGCATCCGCAGTCCTCCATTTGGATACTTCCGGTGCCCCGTACGATGGTGAATGGAGACTAGGCTGGTACAAAAAGAATGTCAACCCAAATACGTTTCCGCGGTCGTGATACAGATTCTTCCCTAGAAACACATTATTTTAAGGAGCGGCCTTTAGGCTACGAATACAAATACCAGCCTCACACGTTCACTGTGATGCCAATCACAGCCAATGCTTTTTTGGCGCGATATTCATACTGCCTTCAAGAGCGATTTATGAGGGGAGCCGCGTTGGTCATCAGCAAGCGCGACAGTAAGGCTGTACGTGATGCTGTGGACCACTGCTGTGCACAAAAACACCTGACGCTTATTAATTAGAGCTCGGCATCGCCAACGAAGGAACCGTATGAAAAAACCCTACGCAGTTCTCGTGTCTTTAATGCTGGTGCTGTTGGCCCTGCACGTGAATGGCTGCGGAGGCAACACCCGGAAGTCTGCAATCGATGATGATGATGATTCATCTACAGCTTCTGCCCCACAGCCGGTAGATGCGGCGACTGCCGGTTCGATCGTGGGTCTAGTGAAGGTCGCTGGAACTCCGCGCAAACCGCGAGCTATTAATATGGCTGCGGTGCCCAATTGCGCGAAAATGCATTCCTCTCCTGCCACCATCGAGGACGTCGTACCGGGCGACAACGGCACACTGCAAAATGTCGTTGTCTATTTGAAAGGGAATTTCAGGCAGTATTCGTTCGATCCCGCGAAGTCCGTCGTAATGCTGGATCAGAAAGGCTGCACTTACGGCCCCCACGTCCTTGCACTCATGACGGGGCAGCAACTCCAAATCTCCAACTCGGATCAAGCCTCGCACAACGTCAATGCTGCCCCTAAGCTGAATTCCCGCTGGAATGAATCACAGCCTGCCGGAGCGGCTCCGGTGATCGAGTCGTTTGCCCGGGCCGAGGTCGGTATTCCTGTAAAGTGCAATGTCCACCCCTGGATGAAAGCTTATATCTCTGTATTTTCCCATCCTTATTTCCAAGTCACAGGGGCCGATGGCTCATTCAAGATTGGCAACATCCCACCTGGAACGTACACGGTCATTGCCTGGCACGAGTTGTATGGCGCCAAAAAACAGACCATCACCATCGAAGAGAAGCAGCAACAGACTATTTCCTTCACCTTTGGAAACAGGGACCGCTAAATCGGTCAAATGGGTGAGAAGAGAAGAATGGCGCCTTCGCACGATTTTCGATTCTGCCCTCCCCGAAAGTCGCCACGATGCCGATGGTTCGAGTTCAGGCGGAAGAAAATGATCATCGACAGGGGGCGGGGAGGCGCAGAAGCTCGCGTACAGGAGAACTGTTTTTTGTTCTGCGCCTCGTTAATTCTTCGCTAATTCGTAGGCATATTCGCAACAGGTGTCGGTGACATGGATCACACAGCGGCTTCAAAGAATCAGGTCGTTTACTTTTGCTGGATAGATTCGAGGTACTGAACGACTGAAGCTATCTCGACTGTGACGCGACCCTTTGCGTTCAATTCCTGAAAAAGCGGTCCCCAAACGGGCATTTGAGGTGTTCCGTGGGCCGGCGATTTTGTTCCCCGTGTAAGGACGCGAGCGACGTAATCGGTTGGAAATTTCCCATTATTACGTTTCGCCAACACGGTTAAATCGGGCGGCGGAACCTTGAGTTCGGATGCCGCAGGGCCGTCTCCCCGGCCGGTTTTTCCGTGGCACGCAGCACAATACCATTTGAAGATATCCTGGCCTGACATTGCGGGTCCTTGCGTACGAGGAACTTCCGGCTGTGACCCCGATTGTTGTCCGGCTGCACCAGCGGCAAGGAAGAAGATGAGAGACATCGGTACCACAAGCAACCAGAGTCTGCGAATACACGCGAATATTCTCATAACGCCGCGCGAAGGTCCCATCCAGCTATGTGATGCGATGCAAGCTCTGGCTTGGCACTACTTCGCATGCGTGATCGGAGCCTGATCAATGAATGCGCTACAAAGACTTACCTGGAATCCAAGACGTTTTTGGCCTGTCCGGCGATCACAGTCGTTCGAATATATCTGCCCTGGTCGCGGATTTATCTTCGGGCAGTATTGATGCAACAGCGCCGCCGGTGCGCAGAATCAGCCGATTCCAATGGGCCAAGATAGAGTGAGCTTGATCGCAGGAGAGTGAAGGATGAACAAAGGCCGCCTCGAAGCTTTCAGTGACGGTGTTCTCGCCGTCATCATCACCATCATGGTACTGGAGATGAAATCACCAATTGGGACAAACCTCGGGGCGCTGAAACCCGTAATTCCGGTCTTCCTCAGCTACGTGCTCAGTTTTGTGTATGTTGGCATTTACTGGAATAACCATCACCACCTGCTTCACGCAACTCAGCGCGTTAACGGCACGAGTCTGTGGGCCAACTTGCATCTTCTATTCTGGCTCTCGCTCGTCCCATTCACGACCGCCTGGATGGGTGAAAATCATTTCGGGTCCTTGCCAGTCGCCGTGTACGGGATCGTGCTGCTGTTGGCGGGTGTCGCTTATTTTATCCTTACAAGGGCCCTCATTCAGCTTCATGGACCGGACTCAACTTTGGCAACGTCTATTGGACCCGACAGAAAAGCTAAGATCTCAATCGCTCTTTACGCGGCAGCCATTCCGCTCGCATTCGCGAAACCATGGATTGCTGGCGGCTTCTATGTCGTCGTGGCGCTCATCTGGTTGGTTCCTGACCGGCGAATCGAGAAAACGGTCGCAGGCTAGCCAGGCCTGAAACTGTTTCGAGTAACTCAATCGCACGGCGCGGCCCAAGGTGATAAGTTCCACCCTCCGGCGCCACCCTGCGCGAACCGCCCCACAACAAGTCGCGTTTCACCGGAACTCGCGTAAGCGAGTTAAACGATCCGAGCAGGAAGCTATCGAGAAGCGGCACAGGTAATATCCGCGACTCGGTAAAGCGCTCCGCCCGGGTGCGGCCGCAAGGGCGCGGACGCCTAGCTACTCTGGTTTCGTGATTACGGTGAGCATCTCGTAGGGATGACGAGCCTCTTTGAACCACAGCTTGGCGCGTTCACTTGCGTTCTTCGCCTCCTGCTCGGTTCGGTACCCTCCCCGCTGGTCAGCCAGGGTTCGATCCGCTCGGCGCGGTTCATGTTGCCACAATCTCTCTTCAGCAGGGATGCGAAGCTCAGGCGGACCGATCTCAAGTAATATCTCTATTCACCCTGAACAGCAGAGCACTAGGCGATGCCGGTTCTTTTCGGACGCCCGGCCGGTAGTGATTTCGTAGACCGGCGGATGTGAAACTGGTTCGCGTCTTGTATGCTCCAGGCCAAATCTCCGGTCACGGCGATACTGCACGAACATTCAGGAATAGTTTCAGCACGCAACCAATACTACGTTACCGATGCGATTACGCATCTTCGATTTGCGCGATTACTTTAGCGTGATCGACGCGATCAATGTTCCTTCCAAATTGCACGACGGCACGGCATACCGGTCCGGCGACCGTATACCGCGGCACTTATGGTTTAATATTTGTACACACGGCTAAATTCGGACTCGACCATGCACATTTGGGAAAAGTGGATCAAACGGCCTCAAACCGTCTGGGTGCGGAAGGTACTTTTCCAAATTCATCTCTGGACTGGAATCGCGCTTGGCCTTTACGTTTTCGTCGTCTGTGTTAGCGGCAGTTTGGCGGTCTTCAACAGCGAACTTTATTCCGCATTCCTGCCTCCACCAAAAATGGTCGAGATTACCGGGGCTCCGCTGAGCCGCGCCGAATTGCGGGCAGCCGCACAACGAGCCCATCCTCGTGCGGCGATCACGCGTATCAATATTTGGCCCGATCCGCATGAGGCCGCTGTTGTTTCCCTGGGCGTTCCCACCTACTCCGACCAAAGATTTATTGATCCTTACACGGGAAAAGATCTCGGCACGGCGCGCCCGATTGGGCTTCGCATGGTGAGCTTCTTTTCCCAGGTGCACATGAACCTGCTGATGGGATATGGCGGGCGGCTTATGAACGGCGTCGGTGGATTCCTCGCGTCAATCCTAAGTATCACCGGCATGGTGATTTGGTGGCCTGGAGTGCGTCGCTGGCGTGGCAGTTTGACCGTTGGGTGGAACCGTAACTTCAAGCGTCTCAACTGGGACCTCCATAGCGCGATCGGATTCTGGACTTTTGCGATTATCTTGATGTGGGCGATCACCGGCGCGTACCTGGTTTTTCCCAGGCCCTTCGACACTGCGATGGCGCTGATTCCATATGGTCGCCTGATCGATTTTCGTGTCATTGCCCATCCGATTCACGTGGGCGACTTCGCTGGGTGGCCGATCAAGGCGCTTTGGGTGATTCTCGGGTTCGCGCCGCCTGTTCTCTTCGTTACGGGTTCCATCATGTGGTGGCATCGCGTGCTGAATCCGTGGCGCAAACGCGCATTCGTGACGCGACCGCAGCCAAGCGGTCTTGCTGTATCCCAGCTTTTAGAGGGCAGCGCGCTGAACTCGGAACGATACGGGATCTGAGATCTAAGCGGCGACAATCTGTACGTTGATGCCTTCGGGATCCTTGACGTGGAAACCCGCATCCAGGTTCTCCTCCGGGGTGACACCGCGCCGCTTCAAATCGCGCGTAACGGCTTCTTTGTCGAAATGGTCCACGGCGATCGCGAAGTGGTCCACGATTGCGGTCGGCTGTTTATGATGGAGCGAAACCAGCGTCTTGCTTATCCCAAGCCGCACGATCTCGTTCGGCTTATCTTGGCTGACCACGCCAAATCCGAAAAGCTTTTCGTAAAACTCGATTGATCGCTGCAGGTCGCTCACCTGGATACTCACATGATCGATTCTTGTGCCCTTGAATCCGGGTTCTTGCGGCCCCGCTGCTGCCGTCCCGCTGGCCGCCGCGAGCATGGCGAGTCCGCGAATCAATTCACGCCGCGTGACCAGGCCTCTCTCGAAACTCGACACCAGGTTCGAAATGATCGCTTCCATGCACCCTCCTTTGCGAATGTCGCAAACTGTTTACGCGGACTTCTTCCCCGCCTTGATCGAGTTATATTCCGCAATAGCGCGCTTCGTATTTTCGTTGTCGATATCCGGCTTGAGCGTGCCGTTGAATTCGTCATAAATCCGCACGGTATTCATTACGATTCGTTCCGGGCCCATCCAATTGTCGAACTTGCCCATCTTTATATCGGCCGCGGCCTGCCCCGCGCTCATTCCGGCATCGTGCCGTTTCTTGGCTTCGGCTTTTAGGACGCGGAAATACTCCGCCATCTCTGCGAGTTCCTTCTTTCCGCCCACCGGTCCATGCCCCGGAATAATCGTGTCCACGTCCATCTTCATGATTTGGTCTACGCGATCCAGCCATTTGCTGATGTACCCGTTGTGTGCATAGGGCACGACGTAAAAAAACGCCAGGTCGCCGGCAAACAGAATCTTGTGCTGCGGCAGATAGGCCGTGATGTCTCCCCAGGTATGCGCCGGCCCGGAAAAATGGAATTCGACCACGTTGCCGCCGATGTGATAAATCAGATTGTCTTCAAACGTGACGCTCGGCGGCACCAATTTGCGGACTTCAGTTCCGTCCGCCTGCCCCTCTTGCTTGGGCCACGATTTCGGCGTCGTCGGCGCCGCTTTCAGCACCTCCTGCCGGCAGTAGGGGTGGCTCAAAATCTGGGCCGGAAGGAAAAATTGGTTCCCCGCAACATGGTCGCCGTGGTGATGCGTGTTAATGAGCTGGGCGATCGGTTTGCCACCTGTGGCCTTTTTGGCTGCTGCAATGAACGCCTTCGTCTGTAATGGGTATCCAAGCCCATCGAGAGCCACAGCCCAATCGTCGCCTATGAAAAGGCCGGCATTCGAAATGCCCGCATTCGGAAAGCCGGTGCCACCCTGCTGCTGATAAACATAAACGTTGGGCGCGAGCTGCCGAAATTCAGTCTTCCACGTCGGAGTCACCGGATATCGCGGGTCCACGGGGGGAAGCGGTGCCACCGATGGCCATCCCATTCGGCTGGAGGATTCGTCCACCCGCGGCGCTTGGCTGGAAGAGGCCTGGCCCCAAACCGCGTCCATGCCTATTGCCAGCATTGATGCCGCGGCAACCGTTCGCGACATAACTTCACGCCGTGTCAATTTCTCTCCCATTCGACCTCCTCGCATTGAGAAACGATTTGCGCCGGATTATGGTCTCCGTGCGTACCGTGGTCAATCGCATTTGCAGCCCGTGACGTGACCGCAGAGCCGCGCGGCCGGCGTCAACGCATCCTTTCGTCCGGCTTGAGCAGATGCAGCGGTGTTTCGCCGAGCAAGGCCCGCCGGCAATTTGCCAGCGCGTGCCGCAAGGCAACCTCGTAGGCATCGGCAACCGATGCGGAATTGTGCGGCGACCCAATTACGTTGGGTAATTGCAAGAATGGGCGGCTCATGCGGAATTCTCCGTGCCGTACTGGCTCGATCCACCATGCGTCGAGGCACGCCGTGAATCGCGGCCTGGCCTTCAAGTGATCGTAGAGCGCAGCCTCATCAATGATTTCGCCACGAGCCAAATTGATCACGATGGCGTCTTCTTTCATCAACGAGAGTTCGCGCCTGCCGATCAAGCCCTGCGTAGCGCGGGTCAGAGGAGCGCTGATGATCAGAACATCCGCTTCCGCCATCAAATCGCCGAGTCGGTCCGGCGTTCCGATCCAGTCGGTTTTTTCGTTGGTCGCGCCCCGGCGGTTAATTGCATGAATGCGCATGCCCACGCAGCGCATCAGCCGCGCCGTGGCAGCGCCGATCCCCCCGAACCCAAAGATCCCGCAGATCCTCCCGCGCAGCATTTTGGTCGGCACAAATTGATTGAATTCGCTGCGGGCAAGATTCTGATGCTCGACCAGCAGCCGCTTTGCAGCCGCCAGCGCCATCGCAACCGCGTGTTCGGCCATGGGCTCCGCGTAAGCTCCCGCGTTCTTCCCTATCGGCACGTCCGCGGGCAAATCGTTCAGCGGAAGATAATCGAGCCCGGCGCTCAGGAATTGAATCAGCCGCGCGTTGCGAAGGAGCAGCAATTCTTCAGGTTTGAGTTCCTTCGCCGTATTTCTTGCGAGCAACACCTCGGCGAGCTTCAAAATTTCGCGCCTGCTACTGTCATCACGTCCGGCCAAGTAATGAATTTCGGCAATATCGCCAACTGCTTTGGAAACGATGCTTCGCTCCGTGTCTGTCGGCTGAAAACTAACGACGAGTATCATCAGATCACCTGCGTCGAATGTTTGGCGCGAAATCCGAGTCGCTTCCTACGCCGTTCACACGGCCAGAAAAAGATTGACTCCACAAAGTAAGCTCGCCAATCTAGCGCCCCGCGGGAGGAGATATGCGAAGTCATCACAGGTCCTTTTTCGGCGCTACATTTCTGCTCTGCGCTTTGTCCATTGCCAGCTCAAGCCGAGGACAATCACTGCCTGCAACCCCAAACCAATCGCAGCAGGCAGCGCCTCACGCGCCTGATGGCTGGGAGCGGGCTGTCATCGTGCCTGAAAATCCAAATCCGGTTCCATCTCCTCGCCATGATATTTCTGGCACCTGGGAACCGGCCAATGGCCCCGGTGACGGAATTCAGGGCACCGGCTCGAAATCCATGCCTGCTGACGGCAAGCATGAGCCGCCCTACACGCCGCTAGGCCTCGAGATGCTGAACCGCAGCAAGCCCGGTAACGGCAACCGAGAAGTTCTGCCCGCCGACATCGACGATCCCGTTTTTTTCTGTGATCCGCAAGGCATGCCCCGCGAAGATCTGTACGAGCTTCGCCAGACGCAGATTCTACAGACGCCCTCCAAACTCATCATTTTGTACGAATTCGACAAAATTTGGCGCGTCGTCTGGCTCGATGGCCGCGAATTCCCGAAAGATCCTGAACCCCGATGGTTCGGCTACTCCACCGGTAAATGGATTGATGACACAACGCTTGTCGTCGAAACCGTCGGCACCGACGAAAGAACCTGGGTCGACAAAGCCGGCCGCCCGCATAGCGGCGATCTCCGGATCGAAGAGCGCTTCCATCGTGTCGATCGCGATCATTTGGAGCTCACTGTTACAATTGACGATCCAAAGATGTACACCAGCCCGTGGGTCGCCATGGATAAATTTCCATTCCGTCTGTTGCCCGACGATTTTGACGTCCGCGAAATGATCTGCTCTCCTTCGGAAACCGCCGAATACAACAAAGTGGTCGGCAGCCAGACAAAATAGGAGGCTCCATGAAATTCGTTCTTGCAGCACGCTTGCTGTTTGTCCTGACCCTTTTCGTGATTTCCTCCCTGGCCCTCGGCCAGGAACCCGCGAGAAGGCCCTCTGCCGCCAAGGGAGAAGATCGAGCCGCATTGGAGAAACAATTGTGGGAGGCCGATCAGCAATGGCTGTGCAGTTCCGGCGCCGGTCCTTACCACAAGGACTACAAGGAATGCATCGAATTCCGCAACCAATACTGGACGAGCGAGTTTTTTGAAATTTCGCCCGAGGGCCAGGTTCAGACCAAAGCGCAGATGATTGCCGCACAGCGCGCCGCGCATCCCGCTCCGGGCGTGGGCCCTTATCCCGATGATTTCAAGCTGATGGCCGTTTACGGAAATTTCGCCCTCGCCACTGATCACACGCGTCTCACCCGCCAGGGTCCTGACGGCAAGATCACCGAGGTTCAGGTTCGCGTCTTGCGCATGTTTGCCAGGGAAAATGGCAAGTGGAAACCGGCAGGCGCGGCTCTGGTGCCCATACAAAAGTAGGGAATCTTATGATCTTCAAGCAGTTCTATCTCGGCTGCCTCGCCCACGCTTCGTACCTCATCGGCGATGAAGCGTCTCACACCGCCGCCGTCGTCGATCCCCAGCGCGACGTGGATGGATACCTAACGTTTGCAGCCGAACATGGCCTCCACATCAAGCATGTCTTCCTCACTCATCTGCACGCAGACTTTGTGGCTGGGCATCTGGAACTGCGCGATCGTGCCGGTGCGACGATCTATTTAGGCGCAAAAGCGCGGGCGGCATATGCATTCAGTCCGCTGCCTGAAGGAGCCGTCGTTGAGTTTGGCGCTGTACGTCTGCAAATCCTCGAAACGCCTGGCCATACTCCTGAATCCATCTCCATTCTCGTTTACGATCTCGCCCGCTCGCAGCGCGAGCCCTACGCGGTACTGACCGGCGACACCTTATTTGTCGGGGATGTCGGCCGTCCTGACCTGCGTGCCGCACTCGGGTGGTCGGCGGCGGACCTCGGTGCCCTGCTTTACGATTCTCTGCGAGTGAAACTGCTCCCGCTACCGGACAGCACTCTGGTTTATCCGGCGCATGGCGCGGGTTCGCTTTGCGGCAAAGCCATCAGCCAGGAAACCGTTTCCACAATCGGCGCGCAGCGGCAGTTCAATTACGCTCTCCAGCCGATGAACCAGGCAGCTTTCCTTCAACTGGTCACCGCCGACCAGCCCGAAGCTCCTCCATATTTCACCTATGATGCCGTGCTCAACAGCGAAGAACGTCGCACCCTTGACGATGTCCTGGCTCACGAGCTAAACGCGCTGTCGCTCGACCGCGCCTTGGAACTTCATGCCAATGGCGCGCAACTCCTCGACACGCGAGAACCGGCCGAATTCGCCTCCTCCCATCTAGCTGCGAGCATCAACATCGCCTTGAGCGGGCAATACGCCACCTGGGCCGGTACACTACTCGATCGCAGCCGTCCCATTGTGATCGTCGCCAATCCCGGACGTGAAAATGAATCGGCCGTCCGGTTGGGCCGCATCGGATTCGACAATATTGCCGGATTCCTGAAGGATGGGGTGCGAAGCATGGAGGCACGTCCAGACCTGGAGAGATCGACCGAGCGCCTCAGCCCTGCGGTGGCCGCCGAACGCCTTGCCGGTGGCAACCCGCCCGTAGCCATCGACGTTCGTACCCCGCGCGAACGCGACGAGAAACACATCGAAGGCAGCCTCGGCATCCCGCTGAATCATCTCGCGGAACATCTGACCCAATTGCGGCGTGAGCGCCCGCTTTTGCTGTATTGCGCGGGCGGCTATCGTTCTTCCATTGCCGCCAGCATCTTGCAGGCCAATGGATTTGATCGCGTCAGCGAAATCGCCGGAGGCCTCGCCGCTTGGGAGGCTGCGAGCCTGCCGATGCGCAAAGCGGCCGCCGCACCCTGAAGCTTCTTAGGCCGGATCGATGCGGTATACCCAGTCGGGGCGAGCGCTGCCATTCACACGCTCGAGTATCTCTTCCACAATGCTGTGCTGCGGCGCGAGCGTGCACACAGGATCCGTTGCTGCCGCATCGCCGGTCAGCAGAAACGCCTGGCACCGGCAGCCTCCGAAATCTCGCGCCCGGCGGTCGCAACTCCGGCAGGGCTCGGGCATCCAGCTTTCATCGCGAAAGCGATTGAACGTGGGCGACTCCTCCCAGATCCAGCGCAGATCGCGCTCCCGCGCATTCGGAAAATCCAGTCCGGGGATCACCATAGCCGCATGGCACGGCAGAGCGCGTCCGGAAGGATCGATCAGCAGCTGCTGATGGCCCCAGCCGTTCATGCACGGCTTGGGATATTTCGCGTAGTAATCGGGAAGGACAAATTCGATGCGCAGCTTGCCTTTCAGCCGCTCGCGAGCCGCCTCCACGACTTGAATCGAATGCTCGAGCTGTTCCCGCGTCGGCAACAAACCCTCGCGATTGCGCAGCGCCCAGCCGTAATATTGTACGTTCGCGATTTCCAGCCGGCGTGCGCCAGTCCCCTCTGCGAACGCGATCATCTCTTCCAGCCGGTCGAGATTCCGCCGGTGAACGACCATGTTCACCGTAAACGCGACCGGCCGTCTTCGAATGATCTCCGCCATTCGCAGCTTCAATGCGTGGCTGCGAGTGCCGGCGAATTCATTCGCCGGTCCCTCTTGGCTATCTTGGAAACTTAGCTGGATGTGGTCCACACCTGCGGCAACGAGTTCATCGAGCCGCCCTCCATCAAGACCGGCTCCCGAGGTGATCAGATTCGAATAGAGCTGCGCCGCGCGCGCCGCGCGGACCAGTTCGGTCAAATCAGTCCGCGCCAGAGGCTCGCCACCCGTGAGGTGCAACTGCAAAATGCCCATCTCGGCAGCTTGCTGGAAAATCGAAATCCAGTCGGCCGTCGAGAGTTCGTCCGAGCGCCGCCGCATCTCAGTCGGGTTCGAACAATAGACGCAATGCAGCGGACAGCGATGCGTGATTTCGGCGATGAGCGCCCGGGGCTGATACTTCATGCCACTTCCAGGACACCTCTGTCGCGCAGACGCGCGAGAAGCGCCACGGCCTCCGTCTCGATTCTAGCCGGTTGCGCCGTTGGATAAGTTCGCTGCAGTTCGCTAATGATCTCCGCTAGCGTGCGCTGCCCGTCGCAAAGCTCCACGATGGCCCGCGCGGGCCCCTTGAGTCGCAGCGCCCCTTCGGGAATGAGCAGCAAATCCTCCGCACCCCCGGCCGGATTCAGCCGGCATCCCGGCGCAAGCCGCGGAACGCGATTGCGCTCCAACTCACTCACGCCGTTGCTCGCTCAGCTTCCGGCCGGAACGCTCCCGGCGGAGGCCAGGCCGGCGACACGTATGCAAAATAAAGCGCGTCGAGCTGCGCCCACAAAATGTCGCACTTCGCGCGCAAGGCTCCAAGCGCCAACTCCTGTTCCTTGAGCGTGCGCGCATGCTCGATCACCCACGACAGCGCGAACTGTGCGTCTTCCGGCGCCTGCGTCAGCCGCGCATCGAAATAAGCAAGACCCTCGCTCAGCCAGGGATAGTGCTGGCGCAAGCGGTCGATTCGCAGTGCAATCAAGTCGCGCGAAAACAGCTCTGTCAGCGAAGAAGCCACCGCCTCCAGAAAACTATGTTTCGAAACCAGATCCAAATACGCATTCACGGCGTAATGCACGCCCGGCAAAATCCCGCGCTGTGATGTGACTTGCTCTCGCTCCAGCCCGGTCGCCTGCGCCAGGGAAATCCATTTTTCGATCCCGCCGGGATGAGTGCCGTCGCCGTCATGATCGACGATGCGCTTACGCCAAGCGCGCCGAAATGCGGAATCCTCCGTCCGCGAAAGGACAATCGCGTCTTTGATGGGAATAATGCTCTGGTAGTAGTAACGGTTCAGCGCCCAAGCCTGAAGCTGTCCGCGAGTGAGCTTGCCTTCATGCATCAACAGGTGAAAAGGATGGCGATGATGATAGCGCTCCGGACCGATCGCTCGCAGGCGCGCTTCGAGTTCCCCTGGCGCCATGCGCTCTTGCTCTTGGCCCGGCGTCATAGCGTGAACTCCATTCCGTCTTTTGCCACTTCCCAACCCGCATCGCGCACCATGCGATATTCCCTGCTCTCTTCATCCAGAATTGGATTGGTGTTGTTGATATGAATGAAAATTTTCCGGGGGCGCCGCAGCATTCCCAGCGATTCGAGTGTCCCGCCCGGTCCGGAGACCGGCACGTGCCCGATTTGCCGCGCGGTTCGAGTTATGCCCGCGATTCCCAACGGTTCGTCGTCGCTCCAGAACGTCCCGTCGAAAAGTAGGATATCGCAGTTGTCGAGCCGTTCGCGCAAGGCATCAGAGATTTCCGCGACCCCCGGCAGAAACGCCAGCGTTCCTCCGCCGGATTCCGGCGACAGCAAGATGCCGATCACCGCGTCGCATGAACTCAGTTGTGCCGCACGTGACGCCGCGACGAACCCGGGAAAGCATCCGCGCAATGGCAACATTTCCATGCGCGCCCCGCCCACCGAAAACGGCCGATTCGGCACGAGATCTTCCCAGCAGACCTGCCCCGGAAAGCGCGCGAGTACGCCGAATATGCTGTTGTCTTCCGTAAGGATCCTCCGAACCGAAGACGTGGCATAAACGCGGAACGAGTGAAATTCACGCAGCAGCAATAAGCCCAGCGTCTGATCGGCCTCTGCGCTGGTCAGGATTACGCTTCGGATCGGAGAGTTACGTGTTCCGCCACGCGGCCAAAGCTCGGGAGTGGAGTGAATCTGCGCGAGAAGGTCGGGGGAGGCGTTGATCAGGTTCCACCCGCCCGGGACGGAGTTGAAGGCGAGTTGGACTTGGGTGCGGCCGACACCGGGAAAGCTGCCGTCCCGCACGCGGCGACAATTCACACACCCACAGTTCCATTGCGGAAAGCCGCCCCCTGCCGCGCTGCCTAATATCTTCAGGCGCATCAGCAGGCAGGATAGCAGACCAAGCTAACGCGTGTCGCTGCGTGTAAGGCCAGAAACCTGCTGACCCTTACTTCGACGAATTAGAGCTCGCCGTTGCTGTAAGAGTTGATTTCGCAGCTCAGGCAGATCTCTTCAACTTGCGGGGTCTCCCATTCCATGATGCACCCTTTCGAATGGTGAATTTGCTGCTGGCGATATCGTAGCAGGGTTTCGCCGTTCGGTGCAAGCAGTACCCAATCGTCGGAACGCCAAGATCGAATTTGCAGGCCTGCATCTGTTCTTCCTCACTCCGGGTCAGGAAATCAGCGGGCTCACCCTGCGCCTTATTCCGGCAGAATCAATTTATGCCCTCTGCCCGGGCTGTGTCCCACCATCGAAAAGCGCGGCCAATGCCGATGGCCAAGCCAGAGAGCCAGTAGTGGAACCCCCATCATCACCACGAAAAGCCCGATCATAAACAGAACCGCTGCTGCTGGGGTTGTTAGAGGCGGCATGGCGTCCTCCGTTTCAGGTTGGCTGGCCTCGGCCCATCAGCCTTCTCGGCCCCAAAGAGCCTGACGTGACGAAACTCGTGAGGCCAGCCCAAACTTACATTCGCAAATTGGCGTGATTATCGCGGTGACGCGGGTCACACTCGCGACGAATTGGAACGCATGAAGACAGGAATCGGCTCGAAATTCGCCTGTTGGGTCAGTTTCCCGCAGCTTCCGCGCCCCGATCGCAATAACGCGCTAAACTATCTTTATCGCTCGGAGATCGAGGCACCTCCAATGACTGTAGGTTTCTGGTGTGTGGATTGCCAACGATCGGTGCGCCTCGATCTCCACGGAAATTGCGCATATTGCGGGAACCCCGACCTTCGGGTCATTGAGAAATGGCAGCCGTTCACATTCCTCTGGAAGCTCATACGTATGAAGAAGTCCCGATTCATTCTTGCTACGGCGCTGGTATTAGGCATAGGTCTGACGTTGTGGACGACTGGGCGCCGCAGTGAAACGCCGTAATATCAAGCGATTACCCGGCCGCCATTTTTTACCTTCATCGGTTCGTTTTTTCGTAAGGCAAACTCGTTCTACGCGTGAATGCGTGACCCGATTCTCGGCGGGTGTCAGAACCGCGAGCATGGATAAGGTTCGCCGCTACCTTCTCCGTTGCTGCCTCAGCCCCTCGCAGCGCCTACGTGGAAGGAGTGCGCGATGAAAGAGGCAAAATCACTCGAATGGCGGAACCTTTATCAGAAAGTAGTTTCAGAGCACGACCCAGAACGTCTGCCGGAGCTAATCGCGCGTGCCGAAATCGCGATTTATTCGAGGATCAGACACATGCACAAGCAAAAGATCGATGATGCAGAAAAACAAGCGTTAGAAGACGCACTCCGTGCGTTGAGGGACTTGAAAATCCAGCATTTCCCCGGCTGGAAGTGAATCCTCAAACGATGAAAGCACGCACGCGGCTCTGCCTCTCCCTGCTAAGTCTGCTCGTACAAACTTTGATTACCGTCTGGTGCATTGCGGCTGGCCGCAACGGCAGTGGCTCCATTCTACGATCGGCACAATGAGATAGAATCAGTCCGGCCTTGACTCCGAGCCGGGTAGAGCCGCGTGCGTGCTTTCATCGCACAACTCTCTCAAATGGACGGCCCGACTCTCATCGGGAGTATTGAAGATGGACCGCCGTAGTTTCCTGGGTCGTTCTGCCGTTGTGACTGCCGCCCTCATGCGAGGCCTGCCCAGCTCATCTTTTGCGCAAACAAATAACAGCAGCGGCCTCGCTTCTGGATCTCCGTCGATCAGCAGGCAATTTGCGCGTTGGGTTGCGGGGTTGCGCTACCAGGATCTCCCTCCGGCGGTAATTGATCGCGCCAGAGGCGTAACTCTTCACGCTTTGGCGTCAGCGCTCCAAGGGTATTCCCTGCCGGGCGGACGGGAGGCAGTGCAGATAATTACCGAACAATATCAGGGTATTCCCAACGGGGCCACAATCCTCGTGCACGGAATCAAGGCCACCAAAGGCGATGCGGCCTTTGCTAACGCCGAGATGATCTTGGCAGGCGGGAAGTGGGATACCTTCCGTATGCTGACCCATCCCAGCACGACCATCATCCCGGCCGCCCTGGCCGCTGCCGAAGCCGGGCAGGCGACAGGTAAAGAGTTTCTCACCGGGGTTGCCGCAGGCTACGAAGTCATGGAACGAATGGCCGGCGACTTTATTCCCACTGTGATGGCGCGAGGTTTTCACGCTGGCCCCGTATTCGGTATCTTCGGGGCCGCCGTGGCGGCTTCGAAGATCATGGGGTTTACCGAGGATCAGGTGAATAACGCCATCGCGCTATGCGTGAACTTAGCCGCAGGAAATCTCGAAAGCCTCGGACTGCGTGAGGGACCGGCCGCGCGTAATGCCATGCTGGCGGTTGCGCTGGCCCAACTTGGCCATCGTGGAGGCGAGACATCTCTCGAGGGGAGGGCCGGACTTTATCAGGCATATGCCGGCAGTAATGAGGGACACCTCACCTACAGCTTCACCGGAGACGTCCGCACCAGCCTCGAAAAGATCACCGCGGATCTTGGCAAACAATGGCTGTTCCTCGAAACCGTCTACCGCATCTACTCGGTTACGGGATACAACCTCGCGCACATCGATGTAACTGCGAAACTCTGCGAAGAGCACAACATTCGCTATCAGGATGTCGACCGGGTTGAGGCGGTTGTGAACTGGCTGGAAACTCAGTACCCGAGCCCTGCTTTTCCAACGCGGCGGGAGGACATCGGTGAGCCGGACGTCGGTAGTACGAGATACTATGCGGCTTACGGCGTAGTGAAACGCGGATTCCCCATGGTGCCGGGGGTCCCCGACCCGCCGGAAGTTTTGGAACTGATGAAGCGGGTCACCATTATTCCTTCACACCAGATGACGCTGTTCGGTCCGCGCATCACCATCTTCACCAAAGATGGCCGGAGCTACACCAAGCAGGCCACCGGACGGGAATTCATTTGGGATTTCTCCGAGGAAGCACGACGAATTCGCGGCATCGTCCCGAGTATCCCGATCCCAGCGGCGCAGTTTGAACAATTGATCGCGACCTGCCAGGAACTTGACACCCAAGACCGAGTCACCAAGCTAATCCAATTGATTCTAAAGAAGAACTAGCCGGAGACCGGCGCCCCTTAATGACGGAACTGTAGCGAATGACAGACTTTCCGCCGTTCGCATAGATTTGGCTGCGACATATAGAGGTGACAGTATGCCTTACGCGACCGCAGAGGATGGGGTCTCGCTTTTCTATGAAGAGGTGGGAGCGGGCAGGCCTGTAATCTTCCTGCATGAATTCGCCGGAGACTATCGCAGCTGGGAAGTGCAGTTGCGCCACTTTGGCCGGCGCTATCGCTGTATTGCGTTTAATGCCCGAGGATATCCGCCCTCTGACGTTCCGGAAAACCTTGCCTCATATTCGCAAGATCGCGCGGCCGAAGACATCCGGGTGGTGATCGATTGCCTCGGCATCGACCGCGTTCACATCGTGGGCCTTTCGATGGGCGGTTTCGCCGCGCTCCACTTCGGATTTCGATACCCCCAACGATCGCTATCGTTGTGCTTGGCGGGCTGCGGCTACGGCGCCGAACCGGAGCAGCGCGAGCGTTTCCGTGCAGAAACCAGGGCCATTGCCGATGCACTGCTCTCCACGAACATGCCCGCGTTCGCCGAGCAGTACGCCTATGGGCCCACGCGCGTTCAGTTTGAGAACAAGGACCCGCGCGGCTTTGCGGAATTTCGGCGCATGTTCGCAGAGCATTCAGCACTGGGATCGGCGAATACCATGCTGGGGGTACAACGCGAGCGCCCCTCGATTTATGACTTGGCAGATAAACTGCAATCCCTCTCGGTGCCCACGCTCATCATTTCCGGCGACGAGGACTGGCCATGTCTCATGCCAGGTATTCTGATGAAGCGGAAGATTCCCTCGGCCGCGCTGGCGCTTCTCCCAAACTGCGGTCACACCGTCAACCTTGAGGCTCCCCACGAATTCAACCGTATCCTGGGTGACTTTCTAGCACAGGCGGAGAGCGGGCGCTGGCCGATGCGCGACCCTCGTTCAGTCCGCGAATCGATCACCGGAATTCGGACGTAATAAGACAAAGACAAACATCCACGAGGCGAAGTTGAAATGACTGAGACGAGTCGAATCACAGATGCTGTCGTAGAGTTCATCACGAGCGTGCAGTGGCGAGATTTTCCGGCAGAGGCGGTGGATCTCGCGCAGCGCTGCCTCATCGATGGAATGGGTGTCATGTTGGCAGGCGCAACCACCCGCGGGAGCGCCGTGCTGCGCGAGTATATCCGCGCGAGCGGCGGCGCGCCGGAAGCGACCGTGTTCGCGCCGGATTGCTTCCAGACCGGGACGGCGTCTGCGGCTCTTGCCAATGCCGCCAGTGGGCACGCCATGGACTGGGATGATACGCAGTTGTCTTCTACCCCCGACCGCATTTTCGGGCTTCTGACGCATCCCACCATGCCTCCGCTGGCAGCGGCGTTCGCCTTGGGCGAACGGCACCACGTTTCGGGAGCCTCGTTTCTTTCGGCTTTCCTGACAGGATTCGAGGTGGAATGCAAGATGGCTGAAGCGATCCACCCCGATCATTACAAGAAAGGCTTTCATTCGTCCGGCACCGTTGGTGCATTCGGAGCGACGGCCGCAGCAGCGAAACTCTTAGCGCTGGATGCTGATGCGGTGGCCAATGCAATAGCCATTACTGCGAGCCTCTGCGCCGGCATCCGCGTGAACTTCGGCACCATGACGAAGCCGCTCCACGTCGGCCGCGCCGCCCAGAACGGCGTTTTCGCTGCCGAGTTAGCCTCGAGAGGGTTTACCGGAGGACGCGAGGCCCTCGATGGCCCGTGGGGCTTCTTTCAAATCTTTGGCCTTGGCGGCGAAGCCGATCCTGCGCGCATCTCGGGCGCCCTTGGCAATCCTTACTCGATCCTCAGTCCCGGGGTCTCCATTAAGCCCTATCCGTGCGGCGTGCTCGGTCATCCCACAATGGACGCGATGCGTAAGCTCGTCCTTACCCATGACGTCCAGCCGGAGCAGATCGCTGCCATCCGGCTCCGCGCAGGCTCAAATATCCTGAATCCATTGCGATATAAGGTCGCCCAAAGCGAGCTCGAAGCAAAGTTCTCGCCCCCGTTCATGCTCGCGGCCATTGCCATCCGCAGGAAAGCCGGGATACATGAGTTCAATGATGAATTCGTGCGCAGCCCGGCGGTCCAGCGGATGATGAATCGCGTAGAAATGATCCTCGATGCGGGAATCGAAGCTCAGGGATTCGACAAAATTCGCAGCATCGTCGAAGTGGATTTGATTGACGGAAGGAGGTTCGTCGAGCAAGCCGACGAGCGCTATCGCGGCGGGCCTGACTGCCCCTTCACCCGCGAGGAACTGCACGACAAATTCAGGGAATGCGCCGAATTGACACTGCCCCAAACCGCGATCACAGAAACACTCAGCATGCTTGAATCGCTCGCTGACGTTTCTGATATCAGCGATCTCGTGCGCGTCATGAGCGCGCCCAAGAGACCGAGCGAGGCGGCGCTTAACCCAGTTCCCGCATCACCCAGTTCGCGATAGCGCACAGTTCGGCATCGGCGCCGCCTGTTCCGAGCAGTTGTATTCCCACGGGCAAGCCTTTCACTTCCATCAGCGGCAAGGTGAAAGCCGGGAACCCCAGCCAGGAACTATAGGATGGGAACGTGCGGCTGCCGGTGTGACTGAGCCCAAGCTTCGCGGGGCCGGAGGCGCCGAGCGTTATGAAGCCATCGCACAAGCTCGACCATTCTTGCATCAGCGACTGTACACGCCTTCGGTTCATGAGCAAGCGCTTGTAGTCCGCCACGGTCATTTTGTACCCGCGGCTCACAAGCTCCCGGATGCGCGGCCCTATCTGCTTTCCAGATCGCGCGACGTAGTCCCCGTACGGCCATCTCATTTCGTACGCAACAATCGCCAGCCCATCATCAACGCTGCCATCAAGTTCATCCTCCAACATGGCAAGCTCTGGGTCGTGCTCACGGCTCGCTATCTTCACACCTCTTGCCTCTAGCGCAACCAGAACCTCATTGAACGCTTCGCGGGTCTCCCCATCCAGTTCAAGCCAGCCGCGTGTATATAGACGCACAAGTTTTCGCGGCTTTCGTGGCGCAGGCGGCTCGGGACCCGAAAGAAATTGATTTTCTGGACTGCCGGCCGTTAACGAGATCTGGGAAGCAACCCGCCAGGTGTCTTCTAGAGACCCGGCGATGATCCCCAGGTGATCGCAGGTTGCGGAAACTGGATGAATCCCGCCCATGTGCAGCGTGCCGGCCGTCGGTTTGAAGCCGACTGTGCCGCAATAGGAAGCCGGTCTGAGTATGGATCCGATGGTCTGTGTCCCGAGCGCGACCGGCACCATTCCGCTCGCGACAGCTGCTGCCGAGCCGCTGGAAGAGCCTCCCGGCGTCCGTTTTGCGTCGAACGGATTTCTCGTCGGGCCGGATCGGCCGATTGCAAATTCGGTCGTCACCGTTTTACCAAGGATGACAGCCCCGCCGGACCTGAGCGCAAAGACACACGCCGCGTCCTGTTTTGAACGCCAATGTTTGAAAAGCGGAGAATTCATCTCCGTCGGCATATCCGCGGTCTCAATGATGTCTTTCACGGCAATCGGACATCCATCGATCGGGGAAAGCGGTTTGCCTGATTGATAGCGCTGAGTTGCTGCGTCAGCGCTTTTCCGCGCACCCGCCAGGTTAAGTGTGACGAATGCCTTGACCTTCTTGTCTCGTGCCGCAATGGCGTCCAGGCATAGCTCCAGGAATTCGCGTGGCGTCTGCTTCCCTGCTGTGAAATCGCGAAGCGCGCGAGAGAAAGAAAGCAGGTCCGGATTGTGCCAGACCTTCACCGTCTGCCGTGTGGAGTGCGATTCCGCCAACGGACCAAAAGCGACTCTGCCGGACGAAGTACTGGTGAACGCAGGCCGCCGGACATTGGGCATGGGAGGCTCAACCTAATCGAAGCCATTCGCCCCTGTCAACTGACTGAGAAACGCCTGCGTAACGGCTCGAGGTTGTGAACCACGTGAACTGGTGCTAACTATAAACCGCACAGAAACACGATTTTCTGTGACCTCGCACCCGCAACATCGAGGAACGCACGTGCCGGAAGTGTCCGCCTTCGCCCGCAATGCGGCTAGCTTGACACAAGCCCGGAGGCCACGGCGTCTCATGAGCGCCGTAGGAGCTTCCGCACTTTCCACAAGCATCGAGTGGTACGACTTTTTACTGTACGGCGTCGCTGCAGCAACCGTGTTTCCCCGCAGGTTTTTCCCGGAATCCGATCCCTTCATCGGCACCGTGCTTTCCTTCTCCACTTTCTTTATTGGCTTTGCCGCGCGGCCGGTGGGCGCTGCCATTTTCGGCCATTTTGGCGACCGCATAGGACGCAGATGGTTGCTGATCGTCACAATGTTGACCACCGGCCTCGCAACCACGGGTATCGGCTTGGTGCCTGCGTACGAAACCATCGGCATCTGGGGCGCAGTGTTGCTTACGCTGGCGCGCGTGGTACAGGGCATCAGTCTTGGCGGAGCCTGGAGCGCATCGGTCTTGATTGCCGGTGAATGGGCCGATCCGAAGCGCCGCGGATTTATTGCCAGTTTCGCGCAAGCCGGCGGGCCATTTGGCATGGTCCTTGCCAACGCCGCACTAGGTCTGATGACGGCTGTTACCACAGAACCGCAGTTCCTCGACTGGGGTTGGCGGATCCCGTTTCTGGCGACCATCCTGCTGGTGGGGATAACGCTCTATCTGCAAATCGGTGTGCTCGAGACACCTGTTTTTACGCTTCACAAACAGAGCGGCACAATCGCCCGCGCGCCGGTTGCCCAGGTATTCAAGAAGCACTGGAGGGAGATTTCACTGAGCGCGCTGCTGCGCACAGGCCAGCAGGTTCAATTTTATATTTTTACTACTTACATCATCACCTACGCGACGCAGGAACTCGGATTCGCTCGCGGGTCGATCTTGAAGTTCGTCATGATCGAAACGCTCATTTCGAGCATGACCGTCGTGCTGTTTGGGTGGCTCTCGGACTCCTACGGCCGACGGAAGCTAATCGCGCTCGGCTGTATCCTGATGATCTTTTTTCCATTTCTCTATTTCGCCGCACTGGACACGAAATCCGCGCTGCTGGTTCCCCTTGCGATTATCCTCGCGCTGCCGCTGCAGGACCTGCAATACGGTCCGCAGGCCGCGTTTATTTCGGAAAACTTTCCGGGATCGTTGCGATACAGCGGATCCGGTCTGGGCTATCAGCTTGCATCGATCACGGCCGGCGGTCCGGCGCCCATCCTCGCGGCCATCCTGCTACACGCGTTTGGCACATCCCTGGCGATTGCATCATATATGGCCATTTGTTCGGCTATCAGCCTGGCATCGGTTTATGCACTAAGGGATCGCCGGGGCACGCTTGATCGCCTATAGCCTCTCGGCGTTTCCGCTTGTAGGAGTTTCTAAGGAAAGGTCTTCTGCTTTTTTGCCCTCTGATATAGTAGGGCGGATTTCGGCCTTGCCCGTCTCTTCGGATGCCGGCGGGAGGAACCTCTCTCCTCCAAGCGTTCAGCCGCCCCCACGGTCTTTCCGCGCCGATTGCTCCACGTTCAGCAGTTCACCCGGTATGACCATCTCCCAAGCATGGTCACAATGTGGCGTGGCGCACTCAATCCGCATCAATGTGGTCTGCCCAGCGCCGAGCTTTGGCTCAAACTCAATCTCTGACCACCTGCCGCACTTCTTACACTTAATTTCGATTGGAATCGCCATCAGCAAAGCGTAGCAAAACTGGCCTGCTGCCGCGCTTGGCATTGCAACAAGCACACCACGACCTCTGGGACTACAAAGCCTCTTGGAACTGGCGGGCGAACTAACGAACTACGCAGTCGCCCCGGCTGCCGCCGTTGCGGGTCTATAGTCGGTACGCCCCGCCTGTTTGAGGGCTTCTACGGCCTCGGCGGTGGTTAGCAGTGGCGTCGTCTTGACATTCTTGCACGCGCCGCCCGCGGCAAATGCTATCGCAAGGGCTGCGGCGGATACGTGATTGGGCAAATCCACGATAACGACTGCGTCGTAATCGCCGAACGCAAAGTATCCGTTGACGATCTTTCCACCGAGTTGCTCGACTGCGGGCCGAACCGCTTCCATGCGGTCATGCGGGTTCTTCACCAGAGACTTCCATGCTTCGGGGGTATAGGCGACTTGGGTCAAATAGAGTGGCATAGAACCTCCTTGCAAAGGTGGGATTAGAGGCGCGGATATTGGCAAAACTGACCGCCCCTGGTCAACCTGATTTAGTGATGTTCCTCAGTCAATTTGGGGATCGCCCCTTAGCTGGCGCGCATCATTACGTAAGGGAGATTACATGGCCCGGTACTTACGAACTGCCTTGATTCACGAAACCACTTGGTCCTTTTCGGCGGCGGCTGCGCAACGAGAGAAAAGGCAGAAGACAGGACGCACCAGTGAAGAAAAGGTACCCCAATAGAAAGCCCACGATCCACACAGCAGACACAAAGACCCGTAGATAGTTCCGGGCGCAAAGATCGCCGCAATTCCGAGGTCTCAAATACAAACACCGGAGGGGCGTGAGAGTACCACCATGCAAATTGTCTGAGGCTGGCGAGTTCCGGCTGGATGAAGGCAACTTGGAATGAGCGGCAAACTGGCCGCCACACCGTTCAGGGACGATGAGTTGCGGTGCCCGATTGTTGCGGGTTTGTAGGCAAGCTCTTTGCAGGAACCACCGTCGTAGTTACTACCGGTCTGGTTGCATCGCGCAAAAAAAAAACGAATGCACCTTTTTGCCTCATTCGCGATTTACAAAAACCGCGCTAAGTGCAATTTCCTCTAACCCAAACAGATGGCGGAGGAGGAGGGATTCGAACCCCCGGGACCCTTGCAGGCCCAACGGTTTTCAAGACCGCCCGTTTCGACCGCTCACGCACTCCTCCGTTTGTCATTCTACCAGCAAGGGACAGTGATCCGGCCGCCCGGATTGACTTCTCGACCCGAATTACGGTAGGAAGCATTGCAGCGCACCTGAAGAACCGAGGTGTTTGCATGCAGGCCGGCGCACCCGCTCGGCCTTTTAGGGCCCTCTGCTGTGCATTGTTAAAGGAGAACCCAAATGAAGAGGAATTTCGGCGCGAACATTTTGGCCATGCTGGGCGTGTTGTCATTGACGCTCGTGTTTTGCGCTTTTGCCGGCGCCCAGGACAAGTCCGACGCGAAAGGCGCTGCTCCCGGCTACTCGAAGCGAGCACCGTCGCAGCCCCTGCCCGATGGCGGCCCCGCGCCTCGCACCGCTGATGGACATCCCGACCTCTCCGGGCACTGGTATGTGGGAGTGCTGGGAAAAGAGGATGCCACACTTGTCGGTTCTTTCGGCGTCAACGACCCTAATGTCCTGCCCTTTGATCCCAAAACCACCAAAGAGGAAAAGCCTTCATTCCAACCCTGGGTCATCCAGAAGATGAACGAGGAAGGTAATTTCAAAATTCTGGACGACACCCGCGATCCCAGTTCCTTCGACAAATTGCCCAAGGCCGATCAGGTGGCCGCGATCGACGTCGAACTCATCCATCTCGAACGCAATTGCATGCCCGGGATCCGCGGAATGGGCGCCCACGGCACGCAATTCGTTCAGGGCCACGACTTCCTCGCTCAGGTCACCGAGACCAATCATGATTATCGTGTGATCCCCATCGATGGCCGCCCCCACAGTGCGCGTCCGGATCCTTCATTTAACGGTGAAAGCCGAGGTCATTGGGAAGGAGATACTCTGGTCGTCGATACTGTGGCCATAGACGAAAGAGTCTGGAACAGCGACACCTGGAGAATCCACAGCGACCAGGAACATATCATCGAACGCTTTACACGCCCGTCAATGAATTACCTCACCTACCAGATCACCATTGAAGACCCTAAAGTGCTCACCAAGCCCTGGACCTCGGCGCCGCATCGCTATACCCTCAGCCATGAGGAAATGCTCGAGTGGTATTGCCCGGCCGAAATTCACCCGGCCGATGACGAAGAGATGCGCGCCCTCCGCGCGACCCGTGAAAAATTGTTGAAGGAAATCGAGCAGGAAAAACAACAGAAGCAGTCCAATTAGCCTCGGCGTATCCTGTTCGTTCTTTTGCTCTGTTTCGACCTGAGCCTCGTTGGCGGAGCCGCGGCGGCAACTCCAGGGCTGGATCGTACCCCCTGAGTCTTCTGCTCGCTGAGCGCGCCGATGGCCCGCAGATAGCGTTCTGCGGAACGCTGCAGGGCCGTTTTTGCGTCCCCGCTGACGGCAAACTTCGGCCATGCTCCGTAAAGTTTCGAGAAATTGTACAGCTCGAGTTTGCTGACGATGCCGCGTACCGTTGCGGCATCCACCGGCACGAGATTCGGATAGCTGTACATAAAGCTCACATATCGCCGGTCGGGACAAACCTGGGGCATGTCGCCGGTCATCAGCGCGCCGTTGCCCCTCTCACCCGAAGCCCAGTGCAACACCTGAAAACCGGTGAAGTGCCCGCCCACACGGATCAGCGTGAGGTCATCGTTCACGCGATGCGTCTCTCCCCTCCAGAAAACGATGGCGGGATCCGGATACTGCACCCATTCGCGTTCCGCTTCGTGCAAATAGATGGGCACGCTGCCAAATGCGCGGCTCCATTCCACCATGCTGGCGTAATAATGAGGATGCGACACGGCAATCGCGCTAATCCCGCCCAGCGCCTTTACCAATCCGACTGTGCTGCTGTCAATCAGACTGACACAGTCCCAAAGAAATCCGCCATTGCGCGTCTGTAAAAAGAGCGCGCGCTGGCCAATGGCAAACTCCGGTTGCGTCTGGATTCCCCACAGACCTTCGCCCTCTTGAAAAAAAACGTTGCGATGCGACTTCTGCAACGCATCGAGCGTGATCCACTCCTGGCCGCGCCGGCCGATATATTGGCGTTCATCCTTGCAGATGGGGCACTTGGCTGGCGGGTGATCAGAGCTCGGATATTGCGTTCCGCAAGTGACGCAGATGTGGCTCATATCCTGCCAATCCTTTCCTGCGATCATTGAAAGCGCGCAGCATCCCTTAGAGTTGCACGAGTATCGTCAGATTGCGATACTCCAATTATGTATAGCGCGGCCGTACTCGACCACTCTGCGCATCCCCGCAACATGGGCGATTTGCCGGATGCGACCCACGCAGTAGACGTCACGAACCCGGTGTGCGGCGACGACTTGCATTTCGCCGTGCGCATCCAAAATGGCCAAATCGTCGCCGCTCGATTCCGTACGCGAGGTTGCAAAGCGGCGGTTGCCAGCGCTTCATTGCTTACCGAATTGATTATCGGAAAGAGCATCGACGAAATTCGTGGCATAACCCCCGAGCAGATCTCACAGTCGCTCGGCGGATTGCCTCCCGCGACCCGGCACGGCAGTCAACTGGCGGGAGACGCGCTGAACGGAATCCTCGAGCAGCTCTGATCTCCAAAACCGGATACGCCGTGATCGGTCAAGGGCTGGAGAGAGCGCGCCGCAGCGCTTCGGGATCGTTCAGATTGAGTACCACGCCTTCCTCGCTTGTCGGCACTTCCAAAACTTCCTCAGGATGCGCCCAAACCACCGCGCGGGCGCCCTGTTCCGAAGGCGCCGCAAGCAATTCCTCGTACAGCCTCGCGGCAAAGATTACTGGATGGCCTCGCTTGCCGCCAAATTTGGGCAGCACAATGGCTCGCCCCGTCGCGTAAAACTGCCGCACGAGCTCGCCGGCAAGCTCCGCGCTGACGAGCGGATGATCCACAAGGAAAAGAATGATTCCATCCGTTTGAATTTCCCTAAGACTGCGGATCGCTTCCTTGATGGAAGACAGCTGCCCTTCCCGCCAATTCGGATTCAATACAATCGCACTGTGATCTAGCGGAATCTTGGAGGTTATTTCAGTGCTGTGCGCCCCCAGGACGACCCGCGTGCAGCCTATCTCTTCGCCCGTGTGCGCGTCTCTCCTTGATTGCTGGATTACCTCCAGCAGATGACCCAGAAAAGTTGTCCCGCGAAGCGGAATGAGCGCCTTCGGCGAGCCCATTCGAGACGACTCACCTGCGGAAAGGATGACGGCAGCAAGCACGTGGCCCGGTCAGTGAGAGACGCTTTCGGCGGTCTCTTTGACAGCGGCTTTTGCCTCGGACTTCGCGGCAGCCGGCTGTGCGGCGGATTTGCGATCGGGTTGCGCGCCGTCTTTGCGGGTAACAGCTTTGTGTTTGACGTTAGCGGCGCCGCGGCGCACCGCGATCAGTTCGGCGCTGATGCTGATGGCAATCTCTTCCGGCGTGAGTGCGCCGATTTCGACGCCCACAGGAGCATGCACGCGGTCGAAGAGTTCGGGCGCGAACCCTTCGCGCTCGAGCGCCTGGTACACCGAGAGCACTTTGCGCTTGCTCCCGATCATACCCAGATACCGCGCATTGGTTTTTACGGCCCAGGCCAGCACGCGCATGTCATCGCGATGCCCGCGCGTGACGATCAGGATATACGTCGAGGCATTTGGCTGTAATTTCTCGAAAGCTTCCTCGTAGCTGGTGTAGACCTCGCGCGCCATCGGAAACCGTTCGCGATTCGCGAATTGCTCGCGATCGTCGATCACTCCGATCGCGAAACCCGCCGTATGCGCTGCGTTCGCTACGGCTATCGACACATGCCCGCCACCGAAAATATAGAGGATTGGTTGGGGCAGGATTGGCTCCACAAACACTTCCAGCGTGCCGCCGCAAATCAGGCCGTTGTCGTAGCTGGCCTCATTGTTCAGATTGAAAGTCATTTTCCGCGGCGCTTCTGCTTTCAACACGTCCTTCGCGGCCGCCCACACTTCCGCCTCGACGCAACCGCCGCCGATCGTGCCCATAATGGACCCGTCCTCGCGAATCAGCATCCGCGAGCTTTCAAAACTGGGGATCGAGCCGTTGGTATGAACGATCGTGGCCATAACGGCGCGCTTGCCCTCCCGCCTCAGCCTCAGGACTTCCTCAAACAGATCCATGGCCAATCGCCTCCGAATCCTATAAATTGATTATAACCCGCGAGCGGTCGGCCCTCCCCAGTTTTTTGTAAGTGCAGATTCTAAGTCACTTGCATGCTGACCGCCGAGCGCGGCCCGGATGGTCGGCTGCAAAGCTTACGCGCGATTAAGCGATAGATATGACGCCTTTAAAATGAGCGCCGGGTTCGATGATGATTTTCGAAGTGGCGAGATCGCCGGCGACGGAGGCACGCTTCTTGATCTCGATCCTGTCGTATCCGCAAAGCCCCCCCCTGTACGGCGCCATAGACGACGAGTTCGCGCGCGACGGTTTCGGCGTTCATCTACGCCAGTTCACCCACCGTGACGCGATGACCCGGCACGCATACGGAACCTTTGATTTCACCGTCGATGTACAGGTCCTCTTCCGCCGAAATCGTTCCAGCGACTTTTATGCTTGCGCCTATGTAGGTCGTTGATTGCGGCATTTTGCAGACGCCGAATGTGCTCTGTTGCAGTTCGCCGTTCGGATTCGCTTATAGTGTGCAATTGCGGCGCCGCAACCTCCATAGACCAACCGCGCTAGGTGTACTAGGCCATACTTCAACGGCTCCAGATCTGGTTTGCCCCTCAAGACTGCGCCCGATGTGCCTGTGAGCTGAGTGCGGGTAGTGCACCCAGCGCGCCGTGCTCGGTGCTAAAACCGCGCCCGAAGTGCACGAACTTGCCATGCGTCCGGTGCGTTATCGTCAACTGGATTTTCCGCCAATTCCGAGTTAAGGAAAAACCCGTTTGCCAGGATCTGGCCACCCAAACGACAAGGCGGCGTCCTAAACGTTACCAAACAGAGTAGAATGCCTTCCACGTCGGGAATCCAGAATCGTCAAATCGAATCTTCGGAGCCATCGAAAAGGAGATCCTCGTGCGACGTGTACGGCTATTGGCGATCCTTTGTTTGGGTCTAGCGCCTTGGTTGAATGCTCAGGAACGGCCAGTCGCTTTCGTTGATGTCACCGTCGTGCCGATGAATAGTGAGCGGCTACTGAGTCATCAAACGGTAGTGGTGGTTAAAGGCCGAATCACGCAAGTGGCCCCATCGCCATCCGCTCATGTTCCGATGTGAATACAATGCCACTGAGAATCTCGTCGAACCCCGGCCCAGGATCACTGCCAACGAAAACAGCAATATCTCCTTTGTCCCGTCGGCCGGCATAGACGATCTTGCCCTCTGGATTGAATTGCGGCGTGGAAATCCCGTCAAAATCCTCAGAGACCGTACGGATGCCGCTGACCATCGTTTGAGCATATTTCCCGGCCATGCCTTTGCCCTCGTAAGCCGCGAGGGGCTTTCCATCGAGCATCACAGTCCCGATTGTCTGTTGCTTGGTGAACCCCTGCTTACCAACATCGCTTGCGCCGTAAGCGTAGTGCGACCCATCAGGGCTGAATGTGATGCGACTAAGCACCGTGGATGGGGGCTCGGGATTGCCGTCCACAATCCACATCCACTTGCGTTCTTTAGGAGGCACGCCCAAGCCCAGCTTAATTCCCGCGCGGACGCCGCTTTCACCACCGCCCGGCGATGCCGCGAAGAAGAAGTGCTTGTCGTCGGCGCTGAATCCCCACATTGGTCCCCAAATAGCCTCGCTGCCGGAACCCACCGCTTTCCCGTCCACGACCGCGTCCCACTCGTTGTCACGTTTACCCAAAAAACCGATCTTCTTACCATCGTGGCTGTATTGCGGGAATGAGATCTCCTCATATTCCGATCCGGTTTCGGTGCCGTTAACAACAAGCCGGCATTTCTTATCGTGGCAGGCAGAATAGCTTGTCAACGTGCAAATTCATACGTTCGATGGGACGAGTTCCCGCTTGGCGCATGCTCGCGCGTGCAGCAAGGAAAAAGCGCTCCGGCCCATTAAATCGTCACGGTATCTTTTTGCCGCTATTCCCAAATCCCGCGCTTTTGCTGGTCTTTTAGCCACTTTTCAACATTGCACTTGCGTACAGTAGGCACGGCTTCCTCCACGGCATAGGCTGGGTGCCACGTTTGGAAGGAGGGGGACCCATGTTCAAGACCACGACATTCGTTAGTGGGCTGCTCCTAAGTGGATTTGTTGTCAGTGGCTTGCTCGGCACTGCGCCACTCAGCGCACAATCCGCGCTGGCGCAACGCGCCGGACAAAGCACAACACAGCAAACCGCCAAGAGTCCGACTGCAAACTCGGCCAAACCGCCGGCCAAAAAACCGACCGCGAAGAAGGCGCCGGCGAAGCCGCTGGTCTACGTCGAAGACAACCGCAACCCTGCGAAGTCCGCCGACGCCAAAACCGAAGTGTCCGCCAGCACAAAGAGCGTCAATGCCACGCCAGGCAAACCCGGCGACGCTTCGGTGAAAAAGGCCTCAGCCTCAGCCACTGCCACCAGGACCGGTTCGGCCGGCACGACAAAAACCGCGATGCCCCAAACACAGTTGAGCGCGGACGTGACGAAAGCATTTTCGCAGAACTGCCCGAGTGTAGAGCTGACTGCCAGCAAGTCCAAAGCCGCCTATGATGTAACCCTCGACCGCGAGCCCGGCAGCAAAGGCGTAAAGAGCGCGTTCGGGCTTCGCAAAACGAGCAGGATCGACGTGACGAGCAAGAGCGGCAAAGAACTCTTCTCGGAAACTGGACACTCCACGGGTCAACTGGTGAAAGATGCCTGCACCACTATGGGGACGCCAACGACCAGGATCGCGAAGAACTAAGCACCACTTCGAATCGGAAACTGCATAAACGGAAGAGGGCGCAGCCTGCGCCCTCTTTGTGTTCTCACCAGCAACATTTCAGTCGATCGCAATCACGGCTCCCCGGCGCAAAAACAGCAAAAATGAAATTGCCCGAGGCGTTGCAACGCCCCGGGCAAAAAACTTCTCGTGGCAGCTATTAAGCGGCTATTAAGCGCGGGCTGCGGTTTTCTGCAACACGCGGTCGACGATGGCCTTGAACTCGTCCGCGGTCAACAGGTCCTTCTTTTCGAAAGACCTCGCCTTCACCGCTTGCAAAAGCGCCATCCGCTCCTGCTCATTGGCCTTGATCCCCAACTTTTCGCACCATTCTTCGATCGACGGCGGCCCGCTGTTTTTGCCCAACACAATGTTGACCGGCTTCTGCCCCACGAGATCCGCCGAGAACGGCACGAACTCGAGCGGATTATCCTTGCGCGCCATGCGCACCCAGCCGGCGATGATGCCCGATTCGACTTCGTAAAGCTTGTCTCCGACGATCGGCCGGTTCGGCGGCTGAGTGACTTTGGCCTTTTCCATGACGAACTTCGAAACTTCGCAGAATTTTTCGGTGTGGATGCCGATATCGACTCCGTGCAGGCAAAGCAGCGACAGCACCACGTCTTCGGTGGGCACGTTGCCGGCTCGCTCGCCAAGTCCCGTAACCGTGGTCTGAGCCACGGAAGCTCCGGCTTGCAGCGCAGCGACAGTGTTCGCCACACCGAGGCCGAAATCCTGATGGCAGTGAATCTCGACCGGCTTCTTCAGCCGTTCGATGGCTTTCTTGACGACGTAGTAGACCGCGTCGGGAGTGCAAACGCCCATCGTATCGGCCAAAGTGAAAGCGTCCATGTGGCCTTCGGTGGCAACCTTCTCAACAATGTCGAGAAGGCGATCGACCTCTGTGCGGGTCGCGTCGATGGTGAAGAATACGGTGTACAGGCCGGCCTCTTTCGCCGCGCGCGTGGCGTCAATGGAAGATTTCATGGCGCGGTCGAACGTCCAGCCATAGGCGTTCTTGATCATGTGATCACTGGCCGGAATTTCGATAACCACGCCCTTACAACCGCAGGCCTTGACGGCTTTAATCTCTTCGGGAATGCAGCGAGCAAAGGCAAAGACCTCGGAGTTTTTCAGGCCGAGGGAAGCAATATCCTGAATGGCAGCTTTGTCCTGATCGGAAACCGCGGGCATGCCGGCTTCAATGCGGTGAATCCCGAGCGCATCGAGTTGCTTGGCGATTGCGACTTTTTCCTCGCGGCGGAAAACTACGGCCGTCTGCTGCTCACCATCGCGTAATGTCACGTCGTGAATTTTGATTTTGGGAGCGAAGCTGTATTTCTTTGTAATTTCCGGAAGATAAGTCCAGGGGCTGCTAAACCATTTATCGGTCTTCCACGGGGTCTTCATTAAGCCTCCATAAATTTGGCGCGGACGGGTGCATCCGCCGAACGAGCGAACTCCAATGCGCTCACTACTTTCGGTTGGATTTCAGCATGATACACGAGGCAGTTTGCGCATTCAAGGCAACGGCGGAGTTCTTACTTTTCGCCGTGACTCTCATCGCGCGCGGTGACTCATTGCGTCTGAAATTCCATGCCGCGTCGGGAATTCTGCGGTTTTGCACATCAGTATGGGTAACCACAGTTTTCATGTCGAGACTGTTTCGGAATCTCTCCGCATCGATCACCGAATTTAAGCGGAAGTCGCAAAACTCGAAAGCCAGTTCGACCCCGCAATTAGCTTGTGACCGAACGCTCTCTCAGGAATCAAATGGTTGGTGCCGATATATCGACTATGTTAAAATGTGAGACGAACATACGGCACATAAGGACTAATGTTATAACTTAATGATTATAAATGACATTTACGGATGTACAAAACCTGGCATCTTATATTTGTAGTAGATAACAGAGAACTGGCGTGCCCATAGTCAACTTCAAACTGAACGGAAAGGACGTCTCGGTATCTTACGAGCCGGGAATGCACGTCCTCGAGCTGCTGAGGGAAGGGTGCGGCATCGTTTCCGCGAAGAATGGCTGCGCCCCTGAAGGTAGCTGCGGTTGCTGTCTGGTGCTGATCGATGGCCGCCCCGCGCTTTCCTGTCTTCGCAAACCAGAACAACTCGAGGGACATGAAGTCACGACCCTCGAGGGCCTGCCGGAGGAGATGCGCCGTGTCCTGGGCGAAGCCTTTGTGCTCGAGGGTGGAGTCCAATGCGGCTTCTGCACACCAGGAATTGTGATCCGGGCGAGTTCACTCCTTCAAAATGGACATGCCTCGAGCCGTGAGTCGATCGCCAAGGCTCTCGATGGGCACCTCTGCCGCTGCACGGGTTATAAGAGGATCATCGATGCCATTCAGACGGCGGGTGAGGCGTGGAACGACCATCACCAGATGCCCCGAAACGAGCCGAGACATCACTCTTATTTCGGCGAGGAGTTTGGGCTGAAGCGTAATTCCGCGGCATTGCCCAAAGGGAATGGCAAGCACGGTATCGGATCGGCCGCTTCGCGGATTGGCGGCGTGGAACAAGTCCTCGGCAATAAGCCGTTTGTCGACGACATGTGCGCCCCCGGCATGCTGCACGGCGCGATGGTGCTCGCGCCATATCCAAGAGCGCGGGTCCTAAAGATTGACTCGGCCGAGGCGCTGGCCATGCCGGGCGTTATACGCGTATTCACAGCTAAGGATGTTCCCGGCCGGCGCGGTACGGGCATGGCGGTTCCCGACCTGCCGATCTTCGTTGCGGAGGGCGAGGTCACCTGCTGTGTGGGCGATTTCGTAGCCATGGTTGTGGCGGATACGCAATTTCACGCGCGCAGGGCCGCGGAAAAGGTCAAAGTTGATTACGAAATCCTGGCGCCGCTCACCGACCCGTTCGCAGCGCTGCAGGCGGATGCGCCGCAGGTCCACCCCGAAGGAAACATGTATGTGCATGGCAACCTGATTGACACCACGTCCTTTTCACGCGGCGACGTGGAGACCGCGTTCGCGACAGCGCCCCACGTCATCGAGGCGACCTTCCAGACGCAGCCGGTCGAGCCCGCATTTCTCGAACCGGAAGCTTGCCTCGCCATCCCTCAGGGCAACGGGGTAAAGATCCATACACAGAGCCAGGGTTCGCCTTACGATCAGCAACAAATTGCAAGAATTCTGAACCTCGCTCCGGAAGATGTGGAGATCGCGCTCGCCGCCAGCGGAGGTGGATTTGGTGCGAAAGAAGAGCTCTCCATCCAGGGCCAAACCGCACTCGCTGCGCATCTGCTGCAACGGCCGGTGAAGGTTGTTCTCACGCGCAAGCAATCCACCCAGCACCATGTTAAGCGCCATCCGATGACCCTACATTATAAAGTCGCGGCAGATGCCAAAGGTCATCTTCTGGCGGTGAAGGCGCGCATCGTCGGCGATGCGGGCGGCTATGCGGGCACTAGCGGCAAGTGCCTGCTGCGCGCCGCGTGCCATAGCTGCGGCCCTTATCGCGTGCCCAATGTGGATGTCGAGTCCAAAGCCGTGTACACGAATAATCCGACCAGCGGCGCGATGCGCGGCTTTGGTACGAACCAGGCGCACTTCGCCATGGAAGGCATGATGGATATTCTCGCTGAGCGTATCGGCGTGGATGGCTATGACATTCGCGAGCGGAACATCCTCAATCCGGGCGATCAATTCGCCACCGGGCAGATTATGAGGCCGAGCGTGCGCGGATTGCGCGAAACGCTCCAGGCTGTGCGCGACATTTATAAGAACTCGAAATTTGCCGGAATCGCCTGTGGCATCAAAAGCACGGGCATCGGAAATGGCACGATCGACGGCGGCTATATCAAGATTCGCGTCTTGCCCGAAGGCAAGCTGCGAGTGCTCAACGGTTACACAGAGATGGGTCAGGGCCTGTACACGGCAACCCAGCAAGCCGTCTGCGAAGAGACCGGTCTACCGCCGGAAAAGATTGAAGTCGTGTGGGACAAAGAGATGGGCGCGAAGTGCGGCGAAACCTGGGCTTCGCGGGCAACAACGCTGAGTTGCGCCGCGGCACAAAATGCCGCGCGCAGGCTTGCAGCGGATCTAAAGGTAGCTTCGCTCGAAGAGCTCACCGGCCGCGACTATGAAGGCACCTACGTCTGCGATTTCACCGCCAAACCGGGTACTCCCGAGGCAAAGGCGAATCCCAACACACACCTGACGTTCAGCTACTCGACGCAACTAGTGATTCTCGATGACAATGGCCGGCTCGAGCGCGTGATCGCGGCACATGACGTGGGCCGCGCCATCAATCCGCGCCTGTGCGCGGAACAGATGGAAGGCGGCGTCCACATGGGCTTGGGTTATGCGCTTTCCGAGAATTTCCATTCGACCAACGGCGTCCCTGATTCCCTGCTTCTGCGTGATCTTGGAATTGTGCGAGCGAAAGAGATGCCGCGGGTAGACGTCATCCTCATCGAAGTCCCGGATGAAGTTGGCGGTTACGGTTCGAAGGGCGTCGGTGAAATCGGCTGCGTGGCCACGGCTGGCGCCGTCGCGAGCGCGCTCTATTCCTACGACAAAGTTCGCCGTTTCCGTCTGCCGATGGACGATGCGCCTGCAGCCATTCCCCTGCTGCCAAAATCCCGCCGCAACCAAACCGTGCCCCCAGAATATACCCGCGTGCTCCCGGTCTAGGCATCCGTTCGCGCTAAGCTTGTTTATCTGCTACACGCACGAATTCGCTTGTTTGACCATTCCAGCTGGATCGTGTAGTTGCGCAATTTGCGCGTTTTCCAGGCGCAAGTACTCCCTCGGCCCGGACCTTGCATTTCCCCATGTTTCACGCATACAACGCCTTGCTCCGTTTTGGGAATTTCTGGCGTAGTCAGCGGACCTATTGCGGCTCGCACAGGAAAATGATAGGTTAGCGATGCCCCGTTTTTCGGCCTGTAATAGCTAGATGCTCCAGCGTTTATGCCCGTCCAGATTGCTACAGGCGCTGGGAGATGAAAGATAAATGAAGGCATTTGAATTCTTTTCAGCTACGAACTCGAACCACGCAGTAGCGCTTCTTGCCCAACACGCGGCCAACGGTAAAGTCAAAGTTCTCGCCGGCGGCACGGACCTGCTCGCAGACTTGAAATTCTCAGTCCACGGCCCCGATGTCGTAGTAGATATCTCGCGTGCCAATGACCTCAAAAACATCGCCGTAACCGATCAGGGTCTCTCTATCGGCGCGCTAGTCACCCACACGCAGATCATGCGGTCGCCTGTCATCCGCGACATGTTCCCTGCGCTCGTGGATGCGGCACACACCATCGGCGCGGTGCAAACGCGAAATCTCGGCACCCTCGGCGGCAATCTGGTGACGGCTGTGCCTTCCATGGATAGTGGACCCACGCTGATGGCGCTCGAGGCAATCGTCACGATTGCTAGTCCCGGCGGGCGCCGCCAGGTCCCCCTGAGCGAATTCTTTGTTGGCCCGCGTAAAACCATCCTCAAGCCCGACGAATTGCTCGCCGAGATCATCATTCCCAAGCAGAATCTGGGCAAGCCGACGCATTTCCTGAAGTTCGGATTGCGTAAGGGTCAGGCGCTGGCGCTGGTGAACGTCGCGGGCAGCTTCTGGGTTGATTGGGAGAAGAACACATTCGTAGCGCCGCGAATCGGGCTCGGCGCGGTCGCGCCCAAAGTGATTCGCGCGTCGCAAGCCGAGGCTTTCCTGGAGGGCCGCCCGATTACGCCAGAAAATATGGCCGAAGCAGGACGCATAGCCGTGAACGACGCCAAGCCGATCAGCGATTTTCGCGCTTCGGCGGAATACCGGCGTCACTTGGTTGCCGTGCTGACGAAGCGAGCGCTGGAAGGCGCTTGGGCGCTGGCTCAGAAAAAGCGACTGGAGGGATCGAATGGTAAACGTCACGCTTAAAGTCAACGGAGAGACGCGCAGCGCTACCGTTCCTCCAGAAACCACGCTGCTCAGGCTGCTGCGCGATCAGTTCAACCTGACCGGCGCCAAACTCGGCTGCGATGTGGGGGATTGTGGCGCCTGCACCGTAATCGTGGATGGCAAACCGGTGAACTCCTGCCTGATGCTCGCCGGCCAGGCGGATGGCCGCGAAGTATTGACCATCGAAGGGCTCGCCAATGCCGATCATCTGCATCCCTTGCAAAAGCTTTTCGAGCACTTCGGTTCGCTGCAATGCGGTTTCTGTGGGCCGGGAGTGATTATGTCGGCTAAGGCGTTGCTGGATGAAAATCCGAATCCATCGGCGCAGGAGATTCGCGACGCGCTCGGCGGAAACCTGTGCCGCTGCACAGGGTACGCCAAGATGATTGAAGCGATTAAAGGCGCTTCCTGCATCTTGCGAGGCGAGGAAATACCAGCGGTGAAATCGGCGTTTGTGACGGAATAAGTTCGTGACGGAATAAGTTCGCGGCGTTAAGTCCAAGGCGGAGGGAACCCGATCATGCCAGACAAGCCGAGAGTTATCGAAAAGCCGGACGTGCTGGAAAAGCCGGATATATTGAAGCCGCCGGCTCCGGCGCCGCTCGTTACCTTCCCTGTCGAAGTCGTCGTGCCCGAGGGACGGCAACAAACGCCCGCCGTAGGACAGCGCGCCACGCGCGCCGACGCCCGGCTGCATGGCTTGGGGCAAACGAAATACATCGATGACATGTATTTCCCGAACATGCTCTTCGCCAAGATCAAGCGCGCGGGTATCGCTTCGGCGCGGATCAAGAGCATCGATACCAAGGAAGCCGAGGCCATGCCCGGCGTCATAGCGGTGATCACCGGACGCGATATCCCCTGCAATTCGTTTGGCCCGTCCCTGAAAGACCAGCCCGTGCTCGCGAGTGAACGCGTTTTTCATGCCGGCGACGGCGTCGCGGCAGTGGCCGCGGTATCAGAACAAATTGCGGCCGAGGCCATCGAAAAAATCAAGGTCGAATACGAACCGCTGACGCCGGTTTTGGATCCGCTGGAATCGCTCAAGCTCGAAACGCCGGGCGTGCATGCGCCCTCGGCGAATATCTATGGCCACAAGCTCATCAAGAAGGGCGACGTGGAGAAAGCCTTTGCCGAATCGTATCGCGTTTTCGAGGGCACCTTCCGCACCCAGATGGTGGAACATGTGCCGCTCGAACCTTACGCATGTATCGCGCAATGGGACGCCAATGGCCGCGTCACGGTCTACTCGACCCTCGGCCGGATCACCCTCGGGCGCGCCGACGTGGCACGCACACTGGGCATTCCCATGAGCCGCATCCGCATCATCGCCACCGTGGTCGGCGGAAATTTCGGCGGCAAAAACGAAATTCGCGCCGAGCCCGTCATGGCGCTGCTCTCGAAAAAGACCGGACGCCCGGTGAAATGCGTTTACACGCGCAGCGAAGAGTTCACCGCCTCGACCACTCGTCACCCGCTGGTGATGGATTACAAGACCGGGGTGAGCAAGCAGGGCAAGATTCTCGGCCGCAAGATTCGCCTCGTGCTCGATGGCGGCGCCTACTGCTCCTGGAGCGAGACGACACTGGGTAAGGCGTGCATTCTCTCCGCTGGCCCCTACAACATCGACAACCTGTATGCGGAAGCGTTCGTCGTTTACACCAACAAAACCATGACCGGCGCCATGCGAGGATTCGGCGCACCGCAGGTTTGTTTCGCTTACGAATCGCACATGGACGACATCGCTCATGCGCTGGGCCTTGATCCTCTGGAATTTCGCCTCATGAATGCCTTCGAAGAAGGCTCGATCAGCCCGACCGGCCAGAAGCTTCACAGCGTCGTCGTCAAAGAGTCGCTGTTGCGAGCGGCCAAACGTTTCGGATGGAACGGCCTGGGCGACGGAAACGGCACAGGAGTCAAGGCATGAAACGGCGCGGACGCGGCATGGCCTGCATGTGGTACCCGATCGGCTTCACCGTAGCCGCCAATCCCAGCGCGGCCGTGGTAAAGGTCAATGAAGACGGCACCGCAACCCTGCTCACCGGCACGGTTGAGACCGGGCAAGGCTCGCTCACCATTCTGGCCCAGATCGTGGCCCAGGAACTCGGCATCGCTACTGACGACGTGCACGTGGTTTCAGCCGATACGGACGCAACGCCAATGGATACCGGCGCCATTGCCAGCCGCACGACTTATGTCACCGGCAATGCGGCCCGGATTGCGGCGGAGAAAGCCAAGGAAACTCTCTTCGAAGTCGCCGCCCCCCTCATGGCCGTGAAACCAAGCCAGCTCGAGGCGGCCGATCACAAGATCTTCGTCAAAGGCTTCCCGCAGCGGAATATGCATATCGGCGACGTTGCCAACCACGCGCGTGTTGTTTCGGGCCAGCCGCCGATCGGCAGCGGCTATTTCAATCCGGAAACGCTCGCGCTCGATCCGGAAACCGGCCAAGGCAAGCCCTTTGGCACATACGTTTACGCCACTCAGATCGCCGAAGTGGATGTTGACGACGAGACCGGCGAAGTGGAAGTTGTTCGCATTGTCGCCTCGCACGATTGCGGCACGGCCATCAACCCCATGCTCGTCGAGGGCCAGGTCGAAGGCGGCGTCTCCATGGGTGTGGGATTCGCGCTCGAGGAAGAGATCCTCTTCGATGCCAACGGACGCCAGCTCAATCCCAACCTGACGAACTACATCATGCCCACTTCGCTCGATATGCCGGAAGTGGAAGTCGACATCGTTGATAATTATGATCCCACCGGCCCCTTCGGCGCTAAGGGTGTGGGCGAACCCACCCTCGTGCCGACCGCGGCCGCGATTTGCAACGCCATCTATGATGCCGTCGGCGTGCGCATCACCGCATTGCCGGCAACTTCCGAGAAGGTCTTCAAGGCGCTGCAGGCCAAACGAGAACAGCAACCGAAACAGATCGGCGCAGCGCCAAACGGCGGCGCCGGCAGCAGCGCCTCCGTGCACTAAGATCGCAAGAAATCCGCGTTTCGCGTGTGTCGGAACACCCGCCAAACGACAACCGATCTATAAGAACCCGCCCGGCACAGGGACCGAACGGGGCATATCAAAGAGCGATGACACGGAACAACTCCTCGTTAATTCTTTTTCCAGGTGAACGAGTCGAGCATCCAGTTGCTGACGGTGGCGGCCTGCTTCATTAAATTTACGTCGTAGTTGATCTGGGCGTGACCCAAATCGCTCATGGTGC